>Ga0209489_100225_pt1 | contig 94389 bp, 31 predicted proteins | sample SiratrowhiteBW_FD_187527 | JGI IMG/M metagenome (GOLD analysis project Ga0209489, IMG submission 187527) | Root nodule microbial communities of legume samples collected from California, USA - Siratro white BW (SPAdes) (version 2) | ecosystem: Host-associated > Plants > Roots > Nodule | place...
TATAGAAAAATATATATATATATATATATATATATATATATATATATATATTCCTCTTCCTCCCTTCCACCTTCTCTCTCACTCCATGTCACTCTCTTTTCCTCTCTCTATCATATTTAATTTGTATTAATGTCTTCATGCTCATATATTATAAAAACTAATTTCTTTATATATTTTTTAAAGGCAATGTTTTTTTTTTAAACAATGAGTTAAATGAAATATTTTAAATATGTTTCAATCCTTTTAAAAAAATGTTTGAAGGTTGTTCAATCACCTTTCCCTATAAATTATATACGGGTCAAAAATATTATCATTTTTTGCTAAAGATTAAAAGGTTTCATAATGTCTAGATTAAGCTCCTATTTGTATATTGTGTTGGAGATTATACATCAATTAAAGATTAGACCAATTCATAATATATAAACGAGTGTAAATCTTATGTTATAAATCAGTTTTATAAAATTGAGTTACACTTAAAATTTATTTCTAAAATAACATTAAAGTTTATCCTAACAAAATTTTATAAGACTATTGTATTATCTGTTGTCAATCTATCCATAAATATCTAATTTTCCAGATAAGATATATATATTTTGGTGTAAAAGAAATATCTTAAAGATCTTATATAAGTGAGCATAGTCTCACATTTCAAACTATTTTTTATATTAGAATTAACTGAAGAGAGGAGAGTATTACAACATCAAATATTCATCTCTTAATTGGCGTAATATTCTATTCAAATTTTGCTGCATTAGTCGTTCCTGTTTGTCTTCGAATGATTGGAAACCACATCTCTGACATGCCTTCCATAGCCTATATCTTGTGGTTCTACATATTTTCAAAATTTTCAATAAGCTTACTCCATATGCCTTTTGCATATGTTCACATATTGAGAACTTACCATCATGTTTACCTCTAAAAGAATACAAATATCCCAACATTTCCTATATATATTATTTCTGTCCACCGAGTGTAAAAAGTACTGCATGATAACATCAACATTAATATTATTCATACTTGAACATTCAAATTATTTTATTTTATTTTATTTTTATTTCAGCATTTACTTTATTCATATGTTTCTTTTTTTCTTAATTATAAAAATATGTAAGATTATTGAGAGATAAAAAAATTCTACTTATAATAGCAATGTCAATTTTTATTATTTAAAATATCTCAAAATAATTTATATCTTTTGCATGATAATAGTTTTTCTTGTATCTCATTATAAATGATTAGTTTATACGATTGTATGACATTGACAATAACATATTGTTTAGAGAAAACTTTGAACCTTTTGCAAATTGCAAGCACAAAACTGAATTGTGCAAGGGTTCTACGGGGATGATGAGTACTTTTTTGCAGTGCATTTCAAAACGCTTCATCAATCTGATGCACTCCACCCACCAATCAAACCAAATTTCTTCAATCCTGAATACATTAGTTATTTATATTTATAATATCTATAACGTTTTATCTGCAACCAAATTTTTTCCAATCCTCTTTTATTATTTTGTATTTACAGAGATTCATCATTTTAATTTTCAAACAACAAAAGCAAAAGAAACACACTCATATATTAAATATCAAACAATCCAAAAGTAACAAAAAAAATTGTATGCAAGACTTTTTGGCATCTTAATAAATTCAAATACTTATTCACTTCCTATCACAATAGAATTCAGCAGAAAGAGAGAGCACGAGATAGAAGTAGTGTTTTACCTCACTAGTAAGAACTTTTAGTGTGTATGTAGTAAAACATTTAATCTAGATTATATATAATTGGTAAATGAAATTTTAATAAAATTATTTAATTTATGTTTTCCAATGTTGTTTTTTTAATATATTGACCTTAAATAAATAAGATAATCATATTATACTTTCAAAATAATCTATCGTCTTATCTCTTAAAATAACAATAGAAAACTTTGCCTAAGATTAAGATGTTTATCAGTTTCACTCTTTTACGGCTATTAAAGGGAATAACCACTGCACCTAATCGACATGAATGAAAGTTATATCCTTTTAAGACTGTAGAAGATACTTGCTTTCAGGCATGAAGGTGACCATAACATGCTAATTTATTGTTAATTTCATCCATGACCACGCCATGGACAAGATTCTTCAAGGGACCATCCCGTTTCAGCATAAAATTGCAACATAGGCCATAAGGTATTTTTAAGAAATAAGTGCCAATAGATGCAAAAACAATTTGTTTTCCCAACTGTATTTTATTTAAATTGACAAATTGTTGAATAACATTTTTGTTAGGATATAATTGTGTTAGTGTGTAATTTTTTTCAATTATATAGGATATTTTATTTTCTAACGTGTCTGGATAGCAAATTTTAAGAAGTAATTATTTTTATTAATAATTTAAAATGTTTTATAATGAAATATATTGTTGGATAAAAAGTTAAAAAAATAAAATAAAATTTTATTAGAATATTTGAATTTAGTAAAATTATATAATTTTAAAAAAATTCTTTATATTCTCAAATTCAAATGTTTTTCTCTTTGCATACCCTCTCCAACTCAATTTTGATTAAGATCGTAAGATCAAGACATTGTTGGGATGTTTGGTTGATGTCAATTATAGTTTTGTGTTTTATAAATGTTCATAAAATTTATTTTTTTATTATTGTTAGAATTAATTTTGTTATTATAAATTATTAGTCAAAATTTTCTCGATCATTATTAAGATGCTGTTTTTTTATAAACGTGAACTAAAATTTTTCTATTGACATGTGGTTTTTTATGTTGATGTCTCCAACGTGTTTTTTTTTTTTATAATCTACACAATGTTAATATTTGTCAATGGTTTGTTAGAATTTTTTTTAATGTTGGATGTGAAAATTTCAGCAACCATTAATACGGATTTTCTTTCTTTTTTGTCAGTCATTACAAAAAAAGAAATTATTTAAACACCAATTTTAATTATCAAATAAAATTATTATTAATTATGATTAAAATAATTATTAAATTAGGTTTTATTTACTAAATAATTAAAAAATAAAAATAATAATTGAATTTAGTAAATAATAAGTCAAGATAATTAATATATAATATTAAGTACTAATATTTTAATCATTTATATTATTAGATTCAAACATAGTTAATATTAGCCACTTATATCGTTATATCATTAAATTCAAACTTTAAATAATTGTTTAATATTTAGATTATTTTTTATATTTGGTAGTAAAGGAAAATATAATATAGATTTGAATTGTCTTATTCAAAAAACAATATCTGAAAAAATGAGATAATTCAAAATTTAATTAATTTAAATGTATTGTATTTAGATGTATTAGAAAGTGTCCAAGTTCCTTGTCCAGAAACAGGTTAGGTAATTCAGTAACCTCTTCCATTTTGTCGTCAAAGAAAAAGGAAATTAAGACAAAATTCTATTTACAAAAATGCGTATAAGTCATTTTTTAAGTTAAAATATTATATATATATATATATATATATATATATATGTATGTATGTATAGTTAATTTGTAAAAACTTTCAGACATACCTTTTAAAAAATACTTTAAAATTCTATTTTCAAATTTATGTATAAATATAAAAAAAATCATTTCATTTTTTTATATTTTTCTATTTCAGAAGAGCTTGTAAAGTGTGAATGGTAATCAGATTTATATTATCCTTCAAGTCAGATTTCTGTATATCTACTATTACTTAAAATAATAAAGTCATCAATAACTGGACTAGAAAAATAAATCCTCATGCATAAAAGTAGAGAATATCCCTCTCTTTCAAGAAGATTTTGTGGCATGTCAAATCCTAATAAAAAATTTCACTTTGCATCAAATTAAACTATATGTTCCACCCTTATGAGGACCCATCAATTACCATAACACGTAACCCATTAACTACTTAGTAGTTCTCTAAACATCCTTAGCCACCATCAACACCCCTCAAAGATGTGACCATGGGACCATAACTTACTCTTCCAATGGTTTTTCAACAACAATGTCTCACCTATATGTGGGAAGAAAACCACCACGCAATCATGACGATTGCCATGACTCACCCTGACGTCAATTATGTACCAAAGTGTTCTGATGTGTTATGATTATTTTATTCTGCCATTTTCTCTATTATTATACACTTAACTCGTTAACTTTTTATTTTTTTTAAAGATTTTATGTAAGTCTAAAAAATAGTTATAGAACAAAAATTAATTTAAAATTTAATTTTAGAGATAAATAAGATAATATTTATTTTTTAATATAAAAGTTGTATAAGTAAATAAAAGATAGTTATTTATTTTTTATTTTTATAACAATCGAACTCTCTTTTAGAAGATATTTTATCTCTCTAAGAAGATATTTTGTTTTATTTTTATAAAAAGACTATCAATTCTCCCCTTAAGAAGATATTATGTTTTATTCTAATAAAAATTACCAATTATCTCTAAAAAGATATTCTGTCTATAAAACTACCAAATCTCTCTTTTTTTCTTTAAGAAGATATACAGTTTCATTCTTATGAAAACTATCATCTCTTAAACAATTTCTTTTTAAAGTTTTCTACCTTCTCTCTAGATTTGTGATCTCATCATATTGACAATCATAGGACATCCTTAGATTCCTAGCGTTGAGTAGATCAAGAGTGTCTGATCAGATTCTTGAACAGAGTTAGGTTACCTGTGACTTTAGGGTTTTTGAGTATCTCTACTATGTAGATGTAAAGGAAGTTAGTTTGATTGTTTTTCATAAATATTGTAATTATTTATTTATTAATGAATGTTTGTGAATGATGTGATGTGTGATCAAGACATAGTATCTTCAGGAAAGGAGATACCCGTGTTGGGATTATTAGGATATGCATTGTTTGGGGGATTCAAGGAGGTATCTTGACTCTACTGGTACATTGGATTCACATGGATGAAGATTACCCGTTAGTGAAGAGTCGAAGGAGATTCATATGGTCCTGTTTAAGGTTTGAAATATGAGCCCGATCGCAATAGACTGTTCTGAGGTTAGAAATATGAGCCCGATCGGAACAGTTGGGTGATATATGACAAGTGCACACCTCTGAGTCTAACTCAATGCACGAGTATCTTCCGAAAGTAGAGAGTCTAGCGTCTTTGTTTGTAAGTCAATATATGTATGATGTGAGATGAATTATGAAAATTGAATTGTTGTTTTGTTTGAGATAGAAATCCAATTTATGAAAATATATATTTTTTGAAAACTCTCTAGCTTACTATTCTTTTTGTGCTGTTTGTTTTGTTTTTAAGACTGTGATGATCGTATATATTACACGTGAGCAGTGGATTTGATAGGTGATGTGAATCCTAAGTAAATTGTTAGAGAAACTTTATTTTATTTTATTTGTAATTTTATGAAAATATTTTTATTAAATCTTATTTAAAGAATTATATTTTAAAATACACGATCAATGTATAAATTTTTATATCCAAATTTATTATATAATTTTATGGAATAAAATTCCTATCATATGAAAAATATGAAATGTTACATTTTACATTTAGTTTTCTAAAATTTCTTAAGAAAATATCTTCAACGTACAATTCATTTTCCCTGCTTTTCTTACTGAAAAGAAAAGCAAAATAGACTTCAAGTAAAACAAATGGGTAAATTGTTTTTGTATGACACATACTCACCACTTGCGCATCATTTAAGTGATATGTATCTCCTTAAGCAATACGAATCTATAGAGAAAAATTCATTAATAAACTGCACAAAAAATATTTATCGCACAAATTCTATTTTAATATAAATATACAATCTCACAATTTTGATATCATCTATAGTTATATCATTCACGCACCCATATAATAAATTTCGTATGAAGTATATCTAACAATTAAACTTCTTTTACCTAAAAGTAACATGTCTACTCAAACCATACACAATCTTTTGTTAACAAAACATTTAAAAATGAGAATAAAAGAGATAACTTTTAGTAAAAAATGAAATACTTACCAAAATCAAGGATTTGATTCACTATATCTAATTCTAAACTTGATACTTCCTTGAAACTATACCCTTATTCTAAACTTAGATTGTTCAGACAAATTAAAGTTTAGAAAAATAAATTTCTAACGAAATAAGGAATAATAAACACATAGAAAAGACACTTTAATATAAAAACACATTTAAAAAGTTGACTATAAAATTTATCAAAATATTTATAAAAAAATTATTTTTCACATATTATTAATATATTATATAAAATCACTCTAAATGGAATTTAAATAAATACTACAAAAGTTAACATGTTTATATGTAATAGATTATAATTAGACTACTTTTGAAAAAAAATATTTATGTTGTTAATATATTCTAATTAAATTAGTTTAAAGAGGTTATTTAAAAAAAATATACACAAAAACTTATCGTTAAATTTGTGTAAAACAGGTTAAATTGAGAAAAAAGAACTCAAAGTTATAAGTCATATCTATAAAATCAAATAAAATTTCACAAAAGAACATCAAAATACTTTTAATAATAATAATAAACATAAAAATACTTTTAATAATAATAATGAAGATGATGAATGTAAAACTTACTATCTTATACTAATTACTTAAACTTATTCTACTGCATTAGATCATTTAACTGTTTCCTTAACGCCGACATTTTTTTTTTTTATAAACTAAGCATTAGATTGATAAAAAAAGGGGTTTCTTAATATGTTGGGCTAGCTTACCATTTTACTGTACATTTTGTTTTCTTTTATTTCTCGGCTTGAGCTTTTGTTTGGGTTAGTCCAACAACAATTAAAGGCTTTTTCTTCTCCACCCCCTGATTATTAACTGCAGCATCATACAACAAGAAAAAGACTATAATGCCCTTTTTGCTGCAACACGTCATCATGCTGCATTCTTTAGGAGGAAGAAGAGGACAGAGAGTAAAATGGCTAATTGGAAACTTTTTTGAAAAAATTTGTTTTAGAAGATATATATATTCTAGAAAATTTTTTACAGAAATCTTGTTTTGAGAATTTTGTTCTAAACACATTTCATATATTCTAAAGTTTATTCCAGAAATCTTATTTTAAAAAGTTCATTTTTAAAAATATTTTATATATTTTAGAATATTTTTCATACTGTCTAAAGAATTTATTCTGAAAATTTTATTATGAAAATCTTTTATTGAAAATCATGTTCCAGAAATTTTGTAAATCTTATTTTGGAAGATTTGTGAGTAGTGATCCGAAAGTCACCTTTATAAAGGCTAAGATGGCCATTTTAAAAATTAAAGGAGTGCATTTAGAAATTATAGAGTGCAGGAAGGAGCAGCCACTATTAGAATGCATGTTTATCAAGGAATTTCTTATTCTCATTCCATATTTCTTCACAACTCACTCACTTTTAATTGTTTTAGTTTTTAAAAAATACAAAATTACCTCACCAACTCTCATACCCTTACTATTCTTTCAAATTATGACTTATTTTTATTTCTTTCGTAATTTTGCTTCATTTATTCTTTTTATCAAGTTATTTTAAACAATGTCAAAATTAACTAATAATTTTTCAACCCATTAGAAGGTTATTGGATGATTTAATAGCAAAATAACCAACACGAAAATTAAAAATATTAATACAACATATCAATATATTAATTACTTTTTATCAATTTAGTCTCATTAATTATATGTTTTCAGAAAAGCCATAAAAATGTTGCATGTTTGAGAGACTAATACATGTACATATGTAACCCTACCCATCTTTGAATATAATATCGACACATAACTTTAAAAATATCATAAAGACGAAAATTTAAAAAAAAAAAAAAAGTCTTGCAAAATATTATATTATTATTGTAGAATTGTATTTCCTAATTTAATTTATTAATAATTATTATTTCATACAAGAAACTAATATTTGATTGTGTATATTTTTTATATAATTTTAAAATAAAATAAAATTTTTGGCAGTATCATTATTTTAACTATAACCCTCTATTACGTATTCTTTTTTCGATATATTTTATATTATGAATCGTCTCTTTTCTAAAAGGTAGATGAATTTTCACTATCATAATAGTTAAAAGTAAAAGTAATGCATATTATTATAAATACAAAATATCATAAAATAATGTAACTCTTTGTGTTCTAACAATATAAATTATTATAATCATATTGATTTTTCTTAAAAATAAAATATTATTTATTTAGATTTAGACATATTTTTTGTCCTTACGAAAACTTTTTGGCTTGTTTTAGTCCTTCCTAAAAAATATCAAAACAAATAAATGTCATGTAAATTTTCATAGAGTTAAACAACTTGTTTTAGTCTTGTTTTAAAATAAATTAATATGCTTTATTTTAAAATATATAATATTGTGAGTAGTATGTTGACCATGCATAACATTACTAGTGAAACTAATTATGAAAATCATAAAAAAAGAAGGAAAATGTAAATCCGTGAGCAGCTGCAAAAGTTATAATATTATTTTATTCGTATAGATCTAAAATATCAAACTATATTAACATTTTGATCTTCTATACATAAAAGAAAAACATACTAGCAGAGTTTTTTTTTATGCAAACTGAGATTATCTTAATAGTCAGACTTAGTATATTTTTTAATAAATAAGATAGTGATTGCTCGCACATGAAAATATTAAATTATCAACAAGTGATAGTGATAAGTTCTTTCAAAACAAATTTCAAATTCAAATTATTGCAAATAAAAAATATGGTTAAAAAACTCTTAAGTATTTTGTGTAATAATATAATTATAAAAAACTGTAGGAAAATTGATATAATAAATGAATAATTATATAAGTAATAATTTTATCAACTAGATGGCCTAAATTAGTATAAAGAGTCTTCATTTGCCAAAAAATGATACTATATATGTATAATTGAAACAGTTGAAATGTCCCAAACTAGGTTCTAATGCTGGAGTTTTGGCAGTGGCACCAGGTTTTAGGGAAGTGGTTGGCACACAGTTTTCCTCAAAGGAAAGGATTATGACTAAAAGTAAACTCATGCAATTTGCTAATCACATTTCAAAGGGAGAAAATACGAAGCCTAAAAAATGACGTTAATATCATATTTCATAATATTATTGGTGAAACCAACTATAGCTGCCTTAGCTAGGCTGAAGCTATATATATAACTGATTCCATGTATAGACTCACAATTGACATGTGAGGGGAAAAAAATATAATGAGATAGACAAAATATACTTTTAGTATTTAAAATTTTTAGATATTTCTATTTTTAAAGTCTCTAAACAAATGTTCAACTGGTCTAAGTGTAAAATAGTAATTTACCGTTGATTATTTTGCCTAAATAATGCCACTTACATAACCTATATAAATAGATTATTTTAGGTTAGATGTAAAAATTGTGTAACTAATTTATTTTACGTCAAACATAAGACAAATCAAACTAAAAGATTATACATTCTATTTTGATTATAATAACTATGTAAAATGTATGATTTTTTTAATATAAAATTTGTTCCGGTACCTACTCAAAACTTATAAATAAAATTAACAGATAAACATAACACTTTCAATAAAGTAAAGCAAAATAAAACAATTATAACAAATAAATTATGTATCTTGAAATAATATACTTAGTATTGAAAAAAATCATTTAAGAAAAAGATCTTATAATTCGAGTATAAATATAAATGTAAATCTCATATTGGATAAAAAAAATGAAAAAATTGAAAAGAATAATTATATCTTAAAATTTTGAATTAAAAATAAAATTAATTCTTTACGTGAGTCTTCCTCCTATCTTATGTCAAAATACTCTTAAATATTTCCAACTATCATCACGATCACATATATGTTGGGAGTGCTTTTACTTCTAAAGAAAATAAATGAATCATGTAATCTGCATTCATAAAGAATCTTAACATATCAATAAAAAATATATATATTCTTACTATTCATACATAAAAAAAATGTTATTGAAGATATTTTAATACTCACAATTTTATCAGTAAAATATTGAATCAAACTTTATTTACTCAAATTAATTTTGTATGAATAACCTTTCACGTCTTATATTAAAGTAAAGATAAAAGATCAAGACCCTAATACTTAGAGCCTTCAGAGAATCTCTGTTTTGTAACAATAAATACTATTCCCAAAACATCATTCAACTTTTATCGTTCATGAGCACTAAAAAACCTGAAATTATTTATTCAAATGAATTAAAATAATTTAATACATTGAATTTTAAACATATTTTACATTTTAAAAATAAATAAAATAGTTGACTATATTTTTATTTTTTAGATTTTAATATTAACAATAAAAGACATTCAATGTGTGCGCATCATTAAAATTTCCAAAATTAAGTCCAGATTCAATTTGAACAAGAAAATAAAAATATAGAATATTTACCTAAATCACATAAGATGAACTACTACTTCTACAACTTCTGCAAAACTATTACTTCTACAGTGTACTTACATAGAAAGGTCTAGAACACAAAACCAAACAAAAAAAGACAACTGAAGTACTGTACACACACTCTTATCGTGGAATAGCCTCTGATAAATCTCAATCACTCATTAGAAATGTAATGAAAAGTCATAGATAATAACACAAGAACTCATAATTAAAATAAAATAAAATAAAATAAATAAATAATAAACAATAATATAATTTTATTAAAGAAAAATAATTTAATATCTTTTGGCTCCAACTTTAAGAAAAAATTTAACATCTTATCTTGAAAATAAGATAATATATATATATATATATATATATATATATATATATATATATATATATATATATAATGAAAAACTAATTTCCTTTTATAATTTTTTTCTCAAATACTGGATAAAAAATAAAATAGATTTTGATATATCTTTCAAAAAGATATAATACTCTCTTTATAACATATCAAAATAAATTCTCTACACTATGACAATTCTCTACTTACAATAGTCAATTTAATTATACACTAATCACAAGCAAAAAATAAATTTGTTGAAAATAACATAATGAAAGAGGAAAATCTTTTAATAATATCTAGACTTAAATGTGAAAGAGAGAAATTTCTTTCAAATCCGTCTTTTCCAAAGAACAGTAAAAACACAAGAAATTCCTCTCCCCACACAAAAGGTATTCATCCTTCCAACCCAAGACTAATTATTAGATCTTCCATTTCAACAGTACAAACATCTATAAGATGTGACAGAAAAGTATATATTGTTATATCATGTTAAAATTATAAGTATTTCTAGACATAACAAAAAGGTCAATTTGACTGCCAAATGGAAAACATTAGACCATAGCAAGTAAAAGAAAAAAATTAACCCTAGGAAATTTGGCTTGTGCACTCTGTCTTTCCCACCATAATATGATACTGAGTTAGATGATAATTCACTTTATGACCTACTTTTATGTAGCATTTTCTATTCTTAAATTTTGATTTCCATCAATTTTGTCACCTCTTTTATGTAGAATTATTTAATATTAAGTTGGATGAAATATCCCTTCTATCACCTATATAACTTCTTTAGTCTTTCTTGGTTTGAGTAAATCAAACTGAGAGGATAAGTATTCTCCTCGTGACATATATCATTTTGATTAAAAGTTATCAAAATATTAAGGAACAAATAACTTAGATTATCATGATTATAATACAATAATAAAAATAATAATTTTAGAATTACAAATTTATTATCTTGTTTAATAACAAATTCAAATTAAAATATTAACTTTTCCTGTTAATTCTTGTTCTAGCTAAGTGATCGTGAGTTTTGTACAACCTGTCATATCCTATATTGTCTCTATCATGTAAAATTTTGTGACTTTGCTCCTAGTATTAATTATACATTATTTTACCCCATATTTAATTATTACTATGCCAAAAAAACAGCACAATAACAAAAAAAAATTCACAATCTGCAGAAGGTTACACACGCATACGTACAATTTAACAGCGATTTTCTATTTGTCTATTTGTATAGTGTGATAGAGACAGATTGGTGATTCAGAAGGACGAAGAACAGGAAGGTGGGGTATGGTTACGTGAATGTTGGGTCATGATCATCATCGGGAGACTCGTGTGAATGAATACTATTGCTTTTTGTTTTTTCTCTTACAACTTTCCTCGGTTTCTTATAAAAAAAAAATATATATATATATATATATATTAATTAGACATGTTAATGAGTATTTTAAAATATAAAAGCATGAGTATTAACTACTACTTTGAATGGTCAAATCAGAATATTAATAAATGTCACCTTTTATTATTAATAAACTATTCATGTTAGAAGGCTAGTTAACTTTTGATTATCCCTCTAATTATTTCATTGAATGAATGTATCATATTTAATTATGTTAAAGTGAATGGTTCACTCTTTAAAGTAAATTTTGTCTATAGATGAATGGTATTTTTTTTAAATTAAAAATTATTTTTGACTATTTTGAGATTTAAAAGTTACTATTACTTCTAGAAAAATAATATAGTTGTATAATAACTTTTATGTATTTTAAAACTACAAATATTAAGTTTTACTTTTATATAAATTAATTATATCACACTTAGTCAAATCCAAGACCTTACTAACTAATACTTTAGTGAGAAAGAAAAAAGATAATAAGATGTGATAAGTTTTTTTATGAAAGTATAAAATTGATAATAATAATAATAATAATAATAATAATAATAATATTATTATTATTATTATTATTATTATGACGTAGATAAATAAATAAAAACAAAAGGCACGAATAAATGTATTTATCACCTGAAGTATTCATTTATATTACACTATAAGCTAAAATATCTAGAAAAGAGAAGAAAACATATTCATTACTTTTACGTCCTATTCTAAAATAATAGAAAAATGCATTATTAAGTTTTATATAATAAATAGACAGCTGAAATGTATAAAGAAAAAATCTTACACGATTTTACAAAAAAAAAAAACAATTTTATTTAAGATTTAACTCAGTCATAAAACTAATTCAATAAATAAATAAATATTGTTCTTTTATTTATATATATACTACTTATATTATATTACTAGTTTATACCAAATTTTAACATGCAAAAGTTACACATCTCAAATTGAATTGATTGACATTTTGATAATTAAAATGAGATATGTCACAATATTTATTACTGATATCAAAGAAAAGAGAGATGTCATAATATATATTAAATTTAAGTTTGAATTTAACACAATATCAAAAATTACTTTAAAACAAAAATAAGGATTGTTTCACAATTATTTAAATTTAAAGAAAAATCACATTCAACATTCTAACACTGAAACATTTTACTGAGAGAATATCTATCTCCAATTTCTAACACAGGTTGGTAATAATGAGTTTTCAATTACAAAGGTACCGTACAGTCAAATCTTCCTTTTTCTCACCTTATCCAGTCACATTCATGCTAGTTCATATTATCTGTAGGAGTGAAATTCTCATTCTATGAACATATCTCAGCCTAACAATTAATACACAACAGTTATTCAGTTGGTATCTGATGGGATGGGTCAAGTGTTTTAGCTAGCTAAAAGCTTCTGCAACAACACAGTCATAACATGGAGCCATGGATAGATATATGGATTCTTGCTTCCTCACCACTTAGTGTTGGACCACTTCTTCGTCTTTGTTTATTAGTGTCCACAATCAACTTCAAAAATGGATGATTGAAATGTGTCATATTCGTGAGTACATACATGTGCATCTCGCTCTATTCCTTTTCAGATTTTGGGTTATTGTTACTTATATTTTTGCTCTATACAACTATTAGTTTTTTTTTTTTTACACGAGGTGTATAATTTCTTGCGATTGTTGAAAACTATAGGGTATGCTTGTTTGACTTTTAGGTAACATTGTTTTAAAATGTATAAACGTTGTGATTGCATGGTACATATAACAGCTAGCAATTGTATGCAGCATCAATAATCAATTTAGTTATCATGGTCAAAATTTTAATAGAGAAGGAGATGTAATAATTTGTGTCAGAAAAGAAAGGAAAACCATATTGTTATTGTGGTTTGTTTGGAGGAAACTATATTATTTTTTTATTAATGAAAATTTTGATATGTTGAATCTTGTCATCAATCTCCAAACAAACTTCAAGAATTTGGCACAAGAAAAAACCCTAAAAGAAGATTACCTAATTATTATAGAGCCTGCTGTGGTTGTGGGTTCAAATTTTAATAGAGATGGCTGAATTTAGGTCTCAATCTACATTTTTCTCTTTTCACATCCTATATCTTTTCTTGTATAAATTAATGAACAAACAGAAATGACTTCTTCTGTTGTGCACTTTCTCATGTAGCACTGTGTTTTCTCTCATGATCTTACTAGTTTCTAATCCACCTTTTTTATATATACTTCTAGAGTTCTTACCTATAAACGTGTCAAAGGTTGATGTCACCATTAGGTTGGTTGAGGTTCCTGGTCTATTTTTCTGTGGGTCGAGGTTGTTTCTTGCATATAATTTTGATGAAATAAATAGTCTGAGGTGGTTGTTGAACCTTTAATTCAGCTCCTTTTCAAAGTAGGTTTATGGTCATTTTGACCATTTCTTTTTCACATAGTGGAATTATTTATAATAAACTAAGATAGAGGTCTAGTATACTAAGTATTGTTTAAAATAGATTAATCAATGTAACTTTAGGTTGTTTGTTTTGTAAATAGTTTTTTTAGTAGTGAAAAATTAAAATTAATAAAAATATTTTAAAGGTGTTCCAACTCGGGGTTGTTTTGTAAATAGTATTAGTTTAAACTTTAATTAGTTCAAATTGTTAAGGTTTTCTTCTTTAGTTATTTTTAAATTTTATTTAATTTCATATAAATTTATTATGATGATAAATGAACAAGAGAGATTTAAAAATTACTTTTAAGAGTAAATTTTGTATATCGATAGTGAAATATATAACTTTTAAAAACTAAATATTTATATATTGTGTTTAAAACTTGACTCTGATCATAAGTATTGTATTTACAATATTTGACTGTCATTTTAGTGATATTTTTTTCCTTTAAGTTAATAGGTGAATTTTATTTTTATCAGAAATTTCAACTAGATTAACACCTCAAATTTTACCTATCATGTATTTGTAGATTTTCTCTGTTAAAAAAAAATGTATTTGTAGATGAAAGATGCATTAAAAATATGAAAAAGAAGAATATAAAATATTTTCAATAATTATGGAAATCACACCAAACCCATGCCAACAAAAAGTATGTCTACTAAGAATTAAATTGTTATATACTATGAATGTTGTAACGTAGTTTCAATCCACTGAAATTTAATAAAAAAGCATTTTGAAGTCAACTGAATCAAATATGCTTATTCTTTCTAGTGAAGTGGAGAGGAATTTTTGCATCTACATCACTGAAACCCTAAAGAGGAGAGTGTGCATCCTCTCACTAGGGGCTTATTGGTTGGGTGCAGTTCCAGTTTTGGGTATGTGTTATGTTAGGGTTACCTTTATTGTGGTGGTTTTTTTGAAATGAACATGAAATTTGAGGAGTTTCAAATGTTCTGAGAGTGTTTTAATGATCAAGATATAAAAGAATAGAAAAATTTATAATTTTATTTATTTTAATAAAATTGTTGGATCTATAAGTTATTAATTATCAGACTACTCTTAAATGTTTTAAATATATATAATCTTATATAAAAGTTGAGCATTTAGACGTGAACAAGATATATTGAAGATTTCATATGTAAATCTCATCTTAATAACAAATTTTATAAGATTGAGTGTGATTTAAAATTTATTTTTTAATAATTTTAAATCAAAGATTAACAATCAATACGTCTAAATATGTCTAAATTTAGAGATTTTAGCAGCATTACGTGTATAAGAGTCATGACATTGGAATTCTTTCATGGCAAAACCCAAATTTGAAGAAAAAAAAAAAATTCCAGTACTTTTTGGTTGAAATTTCCACCAAACCCATAGTTTTTTATGTACATATTGAGAGCTGGTCTCTTCACGATATAAATTATAAACTTCATTGCTAGCAGATTTATTCCTTTAAAACCTGTTGTTGATAAAAACTTTAGAGCATTGTAAAAAACGCAAATATATTATATTTAAACTTTAAGTTTACCCTTTACGTTACTGATTCTTTCTGTTCCTTATTTTGCTCAGTAGTTTTAACTCGTTTTCGTCTAAAGAGCTTGAATCATTGTTTACGTTAGCTTAGTTTAACGTTCGTTAAGTAAGGTTTTTGTGAACATTAATCCAAAATTAACACTTCTACATGTATATATATATACTAGATCAAATATTTCACAAATAATTTCCTTCAAGTATCGTATCCGTCACAGTTTAATCAGACAAGTCAAGGAAACCTTTACAGTATCTGTTTATCAAACGAAACTTACAAAGTAAGACTTGGGTAGTTATTTCTTCAAATCTTTGTCTAAATTACTAGAAACATTTTTGTATTCAAAATAAGAGAGGACTGTGAAATGCTAGCAAGAGTCATTCTAAACTTAGTTAAAATTTATTTTTTATTGATAATAAAGAATAGATTACTTACAAGGATTATTTCTAGTGTTCCAACCTTTTAATTATGATAATGGAATAAATCATTCAACGTGGAAAATATGTTTAGAATCGAAGCACAACAATTACATTAGAGGATAGCTGTGTTCATACAAAAGTGTGTGGTACAAGAGTAATAAAAAATATATAAATTGAAAATATATATGAAATACTTCAATTCTAGTAAAAAAATTAATTTGTCGAGTCTTAAAATCCAATATAAGACATAACAGCTCAGTTCTAGTCACGTATCTGTGTCAGTTTCCAGAAGGTGATGTCTTTAATGTTAATTTGTTTTTTCTATCTTAATATATATATATATATATATATATATATGGATTCAGACCACATTATTGTCATATTTAATTATCATTTATTACTGATTAGAACATACCTTTTAACTATTAAAATTTGTAATTTTAACAAGTTTTTAGCCAATCACAAAAACCCCTGTTCTATATTATAGAGTTTAGGGTTTAACATTTATTTTAATATAATTTGCAAGTATTATATATATATATATATATATATATATATATATATATATATAGGGAGAGAGAGAAAAAAAAGAAAGAGAGAGAGAGAGAGGTTTGAGGTTTGAATTGAACTTTATATGATATATTGTTTAAAAGATAAAAAGTACAAGGAAAATATTAAAATATTCACAAGTAGGAGTTTCCATTTCAGCAATCTTACTGATCAGCAAAGTACGAACATTAGTGAATAATTAATTTTGTACAAAATATAGTAATAATTGACATTTTAAGTAACCTTACTAATAAATTAATTTGTTTTTTTTATCATAAACAAATTAATATATTGTAAGAGAATACTTACATACAATCATCTAATAAATTAATTTGTATTTTTACTGCTCAATAGGTTTTTATTTAAATTGATGAAAATCAACAAAGCAAGTAAATCAGTGATACAAAAACTAGTAAATAATTGAATTTGTTAAGTATATTGGCTAAGATTTAATTTCTATAATGATTATGAAAAAATTTTATTTATGGAGACAAAAATACTTTGAAGTAGCCTTTATAAATCACAAATATTCAGCCACCTATAAAAATATTTTAGGAGGCATTTGCTGTACGAAAATGCTTTTATTCTTGGAATCTTTCTTGATCATTATTTTTTTTTTAAAAATCACAAAAATGTCATAATTTGTCTAAAATATTTTCAAAATTGAGAGACATTATGAAAAAGAAAATCTTCTCTTCATAGGAATCTTGAATTTCCACCCTTCCACATGGAAACTATTAGTGAGAAACTAAATTAAACAAATTACTTTTAGAAATATTTAGATTACTGGAAAAGATTTTTAAATTGTTGTATCAAACATTTAAACGTACATAATCTAAGATGCTTAATCAACTTTAAGAAAATCCCCTACCAAACACCTTAGTTAAAATAAAATAATAATAATTATCCGAAAGAAAATAACATTTATTATATAGTTTTTAATATTCTTGAAAAAAAAACATTTTTGGAGATGAGTACGGGAAACTTTTTAGTATGATTCCCAAAATTTATGAGTAGTTACTAAAACCAAAAAAAAAATGTCATTATATATGTCTAAAGTGTACTAATAAAACAATCCATGCGTAATACATTCACATAATTTAATAAGATCATTTTTCTCTTGCCTACTCCTTTAACAATTTGAGATTGAGATAGTACTTCTTTCTCTAATTAAAACTGTAAATTAGTTTTTTCTGTCAATTTTACTATAAAATATTTTTATGTTGACATGATATATTCTTCATCACACTCTTTAGTATATTCTTTCATCAAATTCTCTAGTATATTCTATCCAAATTTGTCCCATCTTGTATGTTTAAAATAAATATAAAAAAAAAATCCTAATTAAAGATACTCAATAGAAGTAAGGTATAAGTTTGCAGTTGGCTTTGAGTGGAAACAGATCATCTCAAAGAATTTATGCACGAAATAACTCAAATAAAATTGAAAAAGGATATAGAAGATGAATGAAAATAGAAGGAAGAGGACTTTTAAAAAATATAGTGACATCATCTAATGAAAAACTAGACATTATTATATATAGGTGAAATTTCAGAGGACTATTGTATTTGACTATTGTAGAGCTTAGCCAATATATGCAATTACTACAAATATATGAAATGTTAAAGTCATTGTCAACAACTGACTAATTGAATGAAGATTTTAACTGAAAAGACGTATTCACCAACATGAAAATGAAAATAACTGATCAGAGAAGTTGAAAAAAGGCTAATAATGATGTACATGTAACCCATAAACTAGAAAAATCATACTATGGTGGGAATATAAATACAAATATTGAAACATAGATGGAGACATGATATGATAGGTTTATGTATATGTTTTATTTGATATTTTGTATATACTTTGTAAATGGGTTGGACCACATCAGTTTTCCATATAATTTGTATATTTATTTTTGCTGATAAAAGAAATAGGGTTGCAATACTTTTAGTAGCATCCAAATTTATTTATTGTTTTAAAATAGTGAAGGGAATTGATAATTTTGATGGGAATCCAAAGTGAAAAGTTTTAGTTAAGACAAGGAGGTTGATTTATTTTCCCATTTGCCTGTTTGAAATTTTAAAGCAACTTTTGTCAAGAAAAAGAAAATGCCAGCACAAAATCTAAAATGTTACTTTTTTTTTATCATTTTAATTTGATGGTTGCACAACAATCAAATAACAAGCTGCAGATTGAACACGACATATCTTGCAACCTTTTTAACTTGAGGTTTGGAAAGAAACTGAAAACAATTGCCAAATGGCATCGAATTTTCTTTCTCATCAACACATCTATAATAAAAAACAAAGTTTGTTTAACTTTTGTTGGTAGCAGAAGCCAAATCAAGAACAGAGGGGAGAGAGAGAATCCCTTCCCCGTGAGAATTGCTTGGAGGCATCCAAAGATGGCACATAAAACTGTAACATGTTTTTGACACTTAGCTTGGCTAGTTGCTACTATGGATTTGTGTCTCAATCAACAATGGAGATTCCTTTCCAGCATGTAACTTAACCACTGCTTCACCATCTCTTTCATTGCTTTATCCCGTTGCCATGCAGAAAGAAGAACGTTTCTTTTCTCAATGCTCTTCTCTTACTGACCCCACACGCTTCATCTTTCGTATATATATGTGCTATGCATACAGCCAAGCCTTATTTCACACGCCACACAACTGTACCAGCTTGCACATTTTCCATTTCCATATATCTCTTTCTTCATCATTAAAAATTCAATATATTCAATTATCTAAAACCATGTTAATAATACGCAATATACATAATGTTTGTACATCTGTTTTATCTTAAAGACATTGTTATGAATACCTATAAAACCATTCACATGTAGATAATGTCAATTAAAAGTCAATTTTACAAATTTTGATATAAAATGCAAAAATTTACTCATGTAGATCCTTTTTATATATGTTTTTTAGATACCAAGAAATATAATAAATTTTCTAAATTTTAATAAAATATTTATAATACTTTTTATTTTACTTGTAATTGATTAAAGATATATCATGTGAAGGGCAAAAGTATAAATTTAACGTTGGTTTGAACTTGACAATGACACTTCAATAGAAATAAAAATCTTTAAGAAATATAACACTTAAAACAAGAATTGTGGGAATATGTTTTAAATAAGGTTTGGATTCAGAAATTCTGGATGTTTAATCAAGTCAAAAGTTTATATTGAAGTAATATTAGCATTTTACAATTTCATAGGAATTTATTCAATTACTATCTTATAATATAATTGATCTTTTATGTAATGAAAAATTTTAATTTTAGAAAGAAGATTTTGATCTATTTTATAAAATATATGTATATCAATTAAAATTAAAAATAATAAAATATATGTTTCAATATTGTTGAAATCAAGATAGAAGATGTTCTATACATTGGTGTTGTCTTGTTATATTATATATAGATGAGGCTCACAAGATGGAGTTGTCTTAACATGGGTGTGTAATATCTTGAAATTTGTGGGATCTTATCTGCAATTAGTGTCTATGGTGGTCTTCAAAGGTAGGACCACTTGATATCATAATGATTTTCATTTATTATAATATTGCAACATCAACACTTTAATGAACATTAAATTTTGTACAAGCATAATATTTAACATATGTACATATATGTGTAGTACTGTTACATAAATATGGCATTGGTTACTGATTTTTCTAACCTTGACATGATATTCCCTGGAACAATTCTATCTAATTAAGCCCTTCAAAAAGTCTCAACTTGAAAAGTGAAATATGTTTTCATGTAACACTATTAAGTAATGTATAAATATACCTAGAGTAGGAGATACCAGCCTAAGAAATTCTCCTACATGCTGCATGTCAAAGAAGCTAGCTCGGTTTTAATCTGCTGATAGAACAAATTTGACTCTGTGATTATGAATTTAGCAGCATAAAAAGAAAACAAAAGTTTGTCGCTATAAGAGTTAAAGGTTAAAACAGTTGCTACCTAGGGTAACTCCATATCTGTTTCACATGTGACCAACAAGATTCTTTGTTCTCGTCCTTTTCACTAACCATACACTTCTGTTTGGATTTCTTTATATATAGTTCTCTTCATAGTTTATGAGTGTGTGAGAGAGAGAAAGAGAGAAAGAGAGAAAATGGTTTACAGGGTTCACAGGAGAACAGTACTGTATAGGAGCATACAAAAGCTTCGTTCAATCACTAATTCCCATGCTGTGATTAATTACTCATTTCTCTTTTCTTCCTTTAATCATCTCTGCAGTACTGCATTCCTTTTAGTCAAAACTTCTCCACTTTTAATAATATTCTCATTTGAATAGAACCTTAAAACTTTGTATATCAGCTCTTATTTTCTTGTTTCTTGCTTCTTTTTTCCTCTATGTATGTTCAAGAACTGATTGAGGTTATGCTGAAATATGATGGATATTGTTTTGCTTGGTTGATGCAGCGGCGTAAAACCTCTCTGATACTGAATGCATCCAAGTACATACGTGGTTTAAGGCAAAAGTTACAAGAACTGAACCAATTAGCAGCTGCTGCAGCACAAAATGTCATCGATAATGGTCCAGCACCTGTGGTATGTATGATTTAATTAAGAACCCCAATAAATCACTGAATTGAAAGGAATCTTTTGTGTTTATGCTTGGTGATGTTTTGGCAGATTAAAGTGGAAACTAAAGAAGAGGGGTTTATGATCAAGGTGGTGAGTGAAAGGAGTTGCCAGGGGTTGTTGAGATTCATATTGGAAGCCTTTGAAAGGGTTGGTCTTGAGGTGCTGCAGGCTAGGGCTTCTTGTGTGGAGAGCTTCTCCTTAGAAGCATTTGGAATCAAAGTAAGTGATACTAATAAGGTGAAACACTCACTTAAACATGCAAAACACATTCCAGACAGAAAATCAAATGCATGCAATTGTAAATGATGAATAATACTGTCACTATCAGTGAATCTAACCAGAAAGGACTAGGTTCCAAATTGACTTTATAGAGAGTTGTCCATTTTTAACCTCCGATGATGATGTCTGGAAGATAATTGTTTTCAAGAGAAATTAATTATGTGGCCTCAATTTAGATGAAGTAACTGACCCAATTGGATTCTTTGTTGATCTTGCAGGAGAAGGAGAACAATACCCTCCATGTGGATGCACAAATGATTGAGCAAGTGGTGTCTCAAGCTATACAAAATTGGAGGGAAGTTCCAATGCAATGAACCTGTCTATGAGAAGAACAAGTTTTCTTTTCATTATTTTTCAGTTGATTTTGTTGTTTCATCAGTGAAATGTGTTGGAGTGTTAGCCTTAGCCCAATCTACTGATTTTAGATGTGTGTGGTATATTGGTGACCAACATCTTCGGATTGGATTATCATATATACTGCGCAGTGTTATTTTGTTTTCAATTCTTATGTTCTGAGTGTGTCAAAGAAGTGATGTAAATAGTATTTCAGATCCAAAATGCCCTCACTTCTGCTGATTTTAATAAAGAAATACCTTTCAGAAAAGAATAATTGTTGTTGCTTCATTTTGGAAAACGCCAATTATGTTGCTCCTTAACACCTTAATGAAAACAATGAATACGAAATAAGTTTTCTAAAGTTTCATGATGTAACTTGAAAGTGTATACAAACTAAAAGACTATAACATGAATAATATGGATTAGAATTAAGTAACTTTTTAACTTTTTCCTAAAATTGTGAATTTTGTATATAATTTTAAGTAGATAAAAATTGTTTTGGTCTTTAATGAAAAAATTTGATTTATTGTTTTGATTACTATTATATACTAAAATCTGATAAGTGAAGACATTTGTTAAGCGACACAAAGGAGTAGAAATTACGGGTGTATTTTTTTTTTTTTCGGTCTCGGTAATTTTTTATATTTTGTTGTTATCCATAAAACTTTTATTTCTATTCTTATTATATATTAATACTATCCAAGTGATGAATTGTATATTAAGTGACACTTCAGTTATTCATTGGAACTAACACATTTTTTTAATTATTTTTTATACATTTTTAAATTATTTTTTTATTAAAAAACAATTAATCAATTTGATGCGAAGGATATCATTTACTGCCATCTATTAAGTGATGAAACATCTCTTTAAGTAATACATCAACAACTTCTTTAGAACTGACAAATATATATATATACTGTTTCTGAAAAGAAAATAAAAGATATAAATGCTAACTTATAATAAATAATTTTTTCCATCACATTAATTAATTCTTTAAAGTTTAATCATTTAAAAAAAATAAATTATTCTAATATCGTTGATACATAGTCATTTAACAGAAAAATAAACACAGACTAAAAAAATATAAAAAAAAGGACTAAAATGAGAAAAAAATATTAGGAGTAAGAAAATTTAAAAATTTATTGAGAATAAAAAAAAATTACATTTGTAGTGTATGTAATTCATACTCATATGGGGACTTGTCAATAATCACTTAACTAATATAGATAAACAGTAAACACTAACAATAAAAATAAAATTTTATAGGAAAAAAATTATTAAAAGTCATACACAAAATGTATAAAACTTTAAAAGAGACTAAAATTTTATTTAAGCTTATCAATTATTAATTAAAGTGAGAATTACTAATTTAATAAAATATATTTCTAAAGAACCTTTTGATAAGCTTATTTTAGTAAATTTGACGATAAAATGAATTAGATTTAGTTTCAAAACTCTGAAAAGAAATATAATAACTCAATTTCATACATTTATTTTTAATTGGCATATTGATACGGAGTATTTTTCATTTTTATTAATAACTAATTTTCACATGAAATTAGTTTATTATTTTTAGTAGAATTTTTTCCTCCTAATAATGTTTTTTTCTATCTACAATGTCCGAATATGAAACATTACTTAAAGAGTTACTGCTGTTGTGTTCTAACTTGGTGTGTTTGTGATAAATACTTAAATATTTAAATGACAACTACTCTAAAAAATAAATTTTATAAAAACTTTACTGAGCACATCCTAAATCTACACAATTATAATTAACTATCTCTATAAAAAAATTAACACATCCTTATTTTTCCATATGAAATAGTTATCAGGAACACTAATATCAATACTATATATTCAAAAAAAGTAATATATATTTTATATATATATATATATAATAATTATATGTCAGGGTTTTTATAGATTTTTTTATCTATAATACAAAAACAAAACTAAATAAATAATAAACTTGTCTCAACCCTTGTATAAGATACATAAAAATGCATAAAACTAATATTAGGTCTTAATTTTCTAACTTATCAATTACCCTTCTATTACAAACAAAACAGTTACTACAAGAAGGATAATAGTACAGTAGTCCCCACTTGCAGTGCTATTTCTAATTCTTCCTTCTAGTTTCTAGATTTTGAGTCTCATTTCTGATGAAGGATTTTGCCGTTGCCACTTGGTTCTTTGTATCATCTGATTGCTCTCCTTAAATTGAATCAACACGGTCATGTCAATGAACACTTGATGCAACTCCTTCAAAAACATCCAAATCTTTCAGCCTGTTTTTTTTGACAGTTTTCAGAAGTAATTTTCTCTGACCCTAGATCCTATACAATAGTCAGAATGCATTGTCATTTCTCTTGTGTCTATAATTTCTCATCTACATCATGCACACACAACTGAACATATTTATCTTTCCCATAATGCCTTCTAACATTAAAAAGTTCAACAATAGCATATTCTCATTGTGGTATACTATACGTAAATTCTCATTTATTTGATATAGATGATTGCGCACATATAACAGTTTGAATATGAAAAAATTATTTTATGATATTCGTTCGTAATATAGGTCCTTTAGTTGAATTATAGTAAAAATTTCTATAACGTGTATTTTCTAAATATGACATTATTTTTAAAAATTCAAATATTTCAAACAATTGAGATCTAGATACAATTCCATATTGTACTACTTTTTTTATTCAAACCTAAGCGTTTAAATTGATATATAAATGAATGTTTACAATGTTGTGGTGTGGAGAGACCACTCTGACCACAAATCACATAATTTTTAAATTTGTGCTGTTATCCTAGTAAAAAACAAGTGTAAAGTTATTTCATTGATATCCCAACACAATGTATTACCTAAATATATTCCTCTAGTTTGTAACTTATCTCGTGTTATTCATTATTAGGCTTTATGAAAAATGTTAGACATTTAGTAAGACTTTGACTTTCAAAAAAAAAAAAACCATATGAAGACCTTTTTCCACTTTCATTAAAAGTAAAAGTAAGACTCTTATATGTTGATTTAACTATATAGGTTTCGATCTCCTCATCTATATCCATTCATACTCTTTTTTCCTAACTAGAGTTTTCTTCTCCACCTCACTCATAAAAGAAGATATCATACTCCTCTCTGAATTGAACCACTTTCTTCTCCATGGTAAGTTCCATATCCACCTATCCTCGTTTTAGAATCTAGCCTCTCCTAGTTTGACTTCCTCTATTATTGAGTTCATATGTAACCTTGTGTATTTCTATCTTAAAAGAATCTCACCCAACCATTTATCATCCCAAAACTTGATTGCATTACCTATTCCTGTACTTCATCTTACATTTTTGTTAAACCAATTATCCTTTACTTTTTCCCCACATGTTTTCCTAATGTCCTTCCATCACCTACAATCATGTTTACCTTCACTAATCTCATCTAATGCTCTCCAAGAACCATACTTAAATGTCAAGATATCTTTCCAAAGCCCAAATTCTTCCCTAGCAAGTCTCAATTTTCATTTTTCCAACAGGGGTATGTTAAACACTTCTAAGTCCTTCACTTCTAAATCAACCTCTTCCTTTGGTTTACAGACATCTTCCTGCTTCATCCATGATATCTTCCTTCCCTCATGACCCTAATCCCATAAGAATTCCCTCTTATTTTTTCTACATTTACTGGCATTTTGAAAATAGACAGGTGAAATAGTGGGATGGTAGACTTTACTGATTTCACTAGGGTGACCCTTCCTACCAACATTATATGCCTTCCTTTCTATGTTGTTAACATCTTCTTAATTCTAGATATAGTATCTTACTAGAACTTTTTCCTTGTATGGTTAGCTCCTACTTTTACCCTTAAGTATGTGAAAGGTATGCTAGTGATTCTACAATTCAATATTGTTGCATATCCTGTGGTCCTTATGTGCTCAATTCCAATGTTCCAAGCTTATTTTTATGAAAGTTGACTTTAAGTCTAAAAGCTAACTCAAAGTACCTAAGTATGTTCTTTATGACCATTATATTTTCTTACATTTGCTTTGCTTACAAAAGTAGTCATCTCTGCAAATTGTAGCACACTAGTTGGCACTTAATTTTTTCCCACTCTTATTCCATCTAGTAACCCCTTGCTCTTAGTTTGTTTAACTGCTTCTGCTAGTCTTTCTGCAATTATAAGAAATAGAAATAGAGCGAGACGATCCCTTGCCTTAGCCCTTTGGTAGGCACAAATTGGTCCATCGAGCTTCCATTAACTAGGATTGAAATTGACGAGGATTCTAAATATCTTCTAATCCATTTAGCACAACCTAGCCTACCCAACATATACATGAAAAAGTCTCAATTCACATTGTCATATGCTTTCTCAAAATTTTCCTTTAACATAATGCACTCTCCTTTTTTTTTCCAACTCCATCTATAACTTCATTAACGACCACCACACTATCCAATAGGTTTCTCCCCTTCCACAAAAGCATATTATTTTTTATCTATAATTTTATACAATACTTTCTGATATTCTTTCTGATAAGACTTTAGATATTATCTTATATATACTACTTACTAAAGATATTGGCCTATATTTGTCTAGTTTTTGTGGATTATCAACCTTTTGGTATCAAGCTTATGAAACAGGCATTACTTCTTTTGACAAACTTTCCAACACTATGGAAGTTGTTTACTACCCTCAGTACATCCTCAAATTGTGATGCATTTATCAAATTGTGATACATGATAACAAATATGCAAATAAAAATCATTTTCTGAGTTATTTACTGCATGCTCTCATTTCCTTGAAGTACATACCACATAGACTTCCTAATACTACTTTTTACAAATGGAGAGAACAAAAAAACAAAATTCTAAAACTAAGATTGTCATAAGTATATTATTTATAGCGTTGCAACTCCATTCCTTACTTAAGTGTCGTGTTAGGTATTTAAGTGTAAGTCTAAGTCCCACACTGGATAAGAATGAGAAAGTTTAGCAGCATATAAGAAAGAAGACACATAAACCTAAAGCCTTAAGGTTTTGGGTTGAAGGTGGTGTCATTCCCTTATATGTTGGCTCATTTTTCATTCTTGTGAGATCTCACCGGTGTTTACCCCCTCAGATTCTCTCAACAAGTGGTATCAGAACGGCGGTACAAGTGAGGGGTCATGAGTAATGTACTAGGGTTTGAGAATGCTTCCGCTCGAGGGGGGGTGTATCAATGTGGAGGAGGGACTCTCACTTGAAGGGGAGATTGTTAGGTATTCAAGTGTGAGTCTAAGTCCCACATTGAGCAAGAATGAGAAAGTTTAGCAGCATATAAGAAAGAAGACCCACAAACATAAAGCCTTATGGTTTTACGGTTTTGGGTTGAAGGTGGTGTCATTCTCAAAGCCTTAAGGTTTTGGATTGAAGGTGGTGTCATTCTCTTATATGAGTTTGACTCATTTCTCATTGTTAGATATCTCAATGAAGTTGTTACTTATATGTATATATATGATGATGTCATTTGAGCACCTTTGAGTGAAAAGATATTGTTGTCATTTGAATTGTTTTTCGACTCCTCTCACTTAAGCATCCACTAGTTAATGAATTCAGTTCTACTTCACAATCAACATTCACGATCACTTAAAGGACATGTTTTTGCTGAGATAATTGTCTCAAGTATCTTACGTGAAATTGTAGGGCTCAAGTGATGACCTCTCTTGACTTTTTCTCCCTTTTTCTTGATATTTGACAAAAAAAAAGTATTTTGAAAAAATATAGTAATAATATTGAAAAATTGTATTCTTTAAAATTTTTTAAGAAATGATTTTATTAAATATGTATAAGTGTTTATCAATCTTACACTCTTGGATAAACTATGTGTATCATCATCTAAACTCTTTGTAACTTCTAGTATTTTGTATAACATTTTTAAACTTTTTGTAACATTTTATCTTTCGTGTGTTCGTCTTTGTTTTTTCCTAATACAAATAAATAAATTGGTTTAGATCAACAAAATTTATTATTATTTATTATCATAAAAATAATAATCATCTAAAAAAAATATATTGATAGATAAAGAATTAAATTATACATAATAAATTATCTACCATATATATATATATATGACTTGAAAAGTTAAACATAGAAGTATGTTTATACGATCAATTGTTTAGAAATACTTATAAAGAAGCCTAACATGAAAAATTGTTTATCTTATTAAATTTTTAGAAATACTTACAAACAAAAAACATAACTAAATAAATTTGAATTTATGAGATGTAATATCAAATTTGAGTAGGGTAAAAATATAGGAAAATGATAGTGAGTCACTCATAAACTCATTAAACATTTTTAAAATTTTAAATTGAAAGATTTTTTATTATAAAATTTATTATTCATACTATATATATATATATATATATATATATATATATATATATATATATATATATTATGTATTGTAAACAAAATAGTATGAGAGTTAATAGGTTTTTTTAAACTCTAATGTCTAATTTTTGGAGTCAAAAAGACATTTAAAAAAAAAAATCTAAATCTAACATTTATAGTGAATAGGCAGACCAAATCAAGTTTTTGACAAGTCAGGTTGTGGGTCAGTTACAAGTCCTCTGGTCTGTTTCTATTCCTGACCATACAACACTCTTAATTATAAGCAAATATTACAAGTAAAAGATTTATCTTTAATTAATGATGAAATCATGTGTTATTATTTCTCGCATTGATTTCTCTTGTTAATAATAAGTACAGGTTTTAGGCTATGCTCTCAGTAATTATTCACTAAATGTTTGTCTCTCAATCATGTCAGTATATATATATCTTGTTACTAGTTTTTTGTGTTGTTTATTATAACTCTTCAAATTTATATTGATTTTGATATTTTAAAATATATAAAAAAATGAATATATCAAAATAAATCTATTTTGAAGATACACTAATAGGATAATATCAAAAACTCACCTGAGAATTTAGACTCTTGTTAATTCCTCATCATTCAATTCTTACTAGACATTTTTTTTAGTCTATGTTAAATTTATTTGGAAATTTTACATGTTTTCTTTATGTTTCTTTTTTAGTAAATAATTATGGAAATTAGAGCTTAAATAGATAAAATAAAACATATAAAAACACCTAAATGAACAAAAAAAGATAGTCTTTTCAAGTACAGAATCTCTTTTGGAGAAAGAGAAATCTTTTGAGTCCTCTAAGGCATCTTAGAATTCTATCTCTTTAAGAATTCTATGGATATACAACTCTGAAAGTTCATGTCTCTTCAAGAATTTAAAAAGATATTCCCCATTCTATTCTATAAAAGTGTACATGAGTGATACCTTAGGAAGAACAGTTATTTCTTCAAAATAGTATGTTGATGTGTCTAACTATTTTTGGACGCTATATTTCTCGTATATACTTTCTACATATGTTCTATTTTTTTTCAGCCATATATATATATACACACACACACACAAAAAATAAGAAAATTAAAATAAGAAAAAACTTATATTATAAATTTTGTGAGGTTCATAATTTTTTTTAATGTGTGTTCTCATATGATTTAACTATTTTAACTATTAAGATAAAATTTTCTTAGAATTTTGTTGTAAGGAACATTATTATAGAAAAATTGTACAACTTTACAGTTTTTTTATATTTTGAGTTATATAAAATTTAATTTTCAATATTATCTTTGCCAAGGCCTAATAGTTAGATCATATACTAAAAATATTTTTTGAGTATCATATTTATGTAATAAAAAAAAATTAGCTATACACGTTTTAAAAAATCAGGGAGTGGACATTTCTACCACTAGTGAGAAAGATAAGGTTAGGAAAAGAAAATTCTAAAACCATGGACTATGTTCTATACAAGAAGAATATCAAAGATAAATAGTGGTGCTATGACGAGTTTATTATGCGAAGTCATCTTATATGATCACTTAACAAAGAAAACTCAAAAATAGAACAATTTGTCTTTAAATTATTCTTGAGTAAACAGTGACTCTTGAGAGTTGATAATGTTTTTGCTTAGAAAGTGATGTTTGAGTTGGTTCCTACCAAATGCAATTAAGTGAATGGAACAAGGTTAAACAATTTTTGTAATATTAAAGAGGACCATTGATGAGGGTAAGAGCAAGCATTGAGAATGGATGGATTTGGCAAACACAGATGAGTTGATGCTGACAAATGTGGCATCATGGCTCCGCCACTCACGCCAAAGTAAGCCATTTTCTCCTACTCTTTCTCGTCCAACCAATCAATCAAATTGGTTGCTTAGTTACAAGACTTTTTGACTCATTAATCTGAATTTTGAAGGACCTTTATCCCCACTTTAACGCTTCTTTTTTCCATCAGTCAGCCAAACACACCATCCAGCCAATGAAGCACCTTTCATTGACATCCCCACTTCATAATCATACTGCACTCAAATCTTATGAAAGCTAGCTGTTATCAACTTTCATGCAGATAATACTGGATTCAGATATTAAAGTTTCATTCTTATAAAACAAATCAAGCTAAACTTCTAATTTTGTTATTAAAAGTAAAGGAGTCCATACATTTCTGTTAAAGAGATAGTATATAGCAGCAAGGATGTTTTTGATTTATAGTTCTAATATTAACTATTAGATTGAACACTTAACAAATGTTAAGTCAAATAATAAGTTTTCTGCTTAAAAGCATAACCCCATAAGTATCACAAACAATTACATTTAGTCGTCTTTTACAATTGTTTGATTGATATTCAACCTAATCAAAATTGGAATAATTAGGATTGAGTTATTGAATTAAGGAAACTAAAAGAGTTAATCTTACATTTTAAGTTTTTCATCTTACATATATTAGTATAAATTAAAAGTTCTTTATACTTTAATAACAAAGCATAAGTAAATTCTAAGCATTAGGTTCTTTGAATTGATAATATTTTTTATATAGATATAATTGTTCATTTGACCGAAGACACTGAATACCAACACATAAGCTGAAAGTGGGTGGTGAAAAGGGGACAAAAATAGAAGAAAAGCTTAAACACTAAATTGCAGAATTTAAAATTTAAAAAATTAAATCTGACGTAGAGATAGAGTTAGTTTGAATTGAAAAAGATAAATACAATAATTGAACAAGACAAGTTGTAATTAATTTGGTTGAAATTCATCAATTTTAAATTACTTTCAGTTGCTGTAATTTATCAAGTCAAGACATGTAGACAGGAACACCTTAACGTTATACATACACATATACATATATACATATGCATGCATATAATATATATATATATATATATATATATATATATATATATATAAAAACAAGAAATTCATCGATCCATGCAAGTGTTGCCTTCATACATTTTCACATCCTCACGGAAAAGCAAACATGAAAATTTTTTGGTTTCTTCAATGCCTGTTCTGCTTGGCTATGCTTCTCATCAGTCCCTCTGTTGCTCCCAAGTAACTACTATTCTCAACAACCCTTCTTACAATGAAGTAACTCCATTTGGTTTATGAATGTGTGAGACATTATCATATTAGTTCCTAAAGTTAAAATTACTTTCATTTGAAATATTCAATTTATTATTACTATAGTTACAACCATTATTGTATATAATCTCTAAGAGATATAACAATAGGAACTGTTATGATTGACAGATTTCAATTTGGATATTTATTTGATATTTTTCTAATTCCAATAGATTAATATGACAATATCTCACAGATGCAGAAACCAAATGAGGGTTTACTCTTTATCAAATCCTAAAAGCATTAAAAATAAACTTATATATATAATTTTGTTTAACCATAAATAACTAAGTTCATGGTTGATGAGATGGGTTGTTTTGTAACAGTGCACCAGCTCCTCCTTCAACTGGTGACTTGCCAGAAGCACCCCCCCAACTGCAACCCAAGGTCTCAGGTTCACGACCATGAAGAATTTCTAGATAAGTTTATATATAAAGTTTGGTTCTTCTATATGTAGTACTATCTCTTTTCTTCTAAACCTTTTCTTGCTTGGGATCGCCAGAAATAAGCATGGACTCTTATGTCTTTAGCTATTTATGTAAAATAAACTTTGATCTTTCTTGTTGCGTGTAATAATAATACCTCCTGTTAATTAACTACAAGTGTTTTCAATAAATATTGAAAATCCCTGGGTTTGAAACAGAATATAAAGTATTTTAGTACAGGAATATTAGTTCCAAGTTATGACTAAGCATGCCTTCAAGAATTGTATTTAGTAGTAATTTACTGTTGGACTTTTTATGGAGTTAATGAGACAGAAATATCTTGTTTCAATGCTAGTTTGGGACATAAAACATGTTCCATGGATGATAGGTACGCAACAAACAGCAAGCCAAGCAGTTTATTTCAGTAAATATGAGATGAATGGCTTTATTAAAATTTTCTAACTTTCTATTTCCTATAGTTTACTTGTCCTACGATGACAGCAGGTGCAAATAAAAGAAATATCAGTTCCTTGCAATAATTATCTACACAAATAAAATAAATTTATGAATTTTTAGTTCCTACAGTTCATAACAAAAGATGAACTCTTTGTTTGGTGAAGGAGAAATAGGGTAGAGAGGCCAGAAATAGGTGGAAAATAAACATGAGTTTGTTTGATTAAGAAAAATGAGTTGACAAATTAATATATGTAAGATCCACTTTTTTTATCTTATTTTTCATCTATTTTCCTTCATTTATTTTTTTGTTCAATAATTTTCTAACTAAAAATGTTTATTTTCATTCTATTGCTTACTTTGGTTCACATCTTCTATTTCTATCCATCCATTCACAGTTTTGAGTATGATGATTCAATTCTACCAGTTATGTTTACAAATACTAGTAATATAGTAGGTACATATTAGTTTATCTAAATAAATCAGCCCATTGAGAGAAAGTAACTTTGTAAACATTCAATAATATGAACTACTGAAAGTGTAGATCTACTTTACTAATTTTCTCAAGTTTAAACTTTAGATATGCAATCGCATTAAATATTTTAAAAGAGAATTTGTATCGTCCCCAGTGATTATAGCTGGGTCGGATAGAATTGTCGTCAATAAAAAATAGTTTGGTCTCTACCAAAAGAAGCTTGTAATATGAAATTTTAGCTATATGAGCTTAAAAATACAAATTAACCTAACTCATTTAAAAAATGAACAAAGGTCAAGTCACATATCATGAGAGGCTATAACAGGATGCCCTGTAGGCATCCAATGGATTGCCTAACGTATTCTCATCCACAACTGGTCCTGCAAGAGGTACGTAGCTGAAATGGTAAGTTTGAACATAGCTGAGAACCCTTTGCAACAACTCTTCAAAGTTCAAACACTCAAAATGGTACTCCTTTTCTTTGCAATTTTCACGAAACTTATCAGATAACATCATCATTTTACCTTATTTTTAATGATTCATATTACACATATCTCTTATATAGTCTGTGCATGTAACATATGGTGGAAACTGGCAAGTTAGAATCAGCCATACCTTTCCTGAGAGCGACGGGGTGGTGCATTGGCTTGGCTTGGCTTGTGAGTCGTGCATATAGCATTTCATTTCATCCCATTGAAATAGAAAAGGAATTTAGTTAGCAATTAGCAATTGAAAACAAAACTTCATTATTAGACAGCTTTGCATGTAGCTGTGTTCAATTAACTTGACTAAATGTGGCATGATTTTTATTCCCTACACTACATCTTGGCAAACGATAAGAATGGCCTGGGATGATTTGATCAAGCAAGCAGAACCAGAAAAGAAAATGCAGTTGGCCCACAAAGCAGAACAGATAAAATGTGGCTACAAATAGGACATGTATACCATGATTCAACACGTGTGCATGCACTGTGTGTCTGACGCTGACTTCACCCTGAAACTTTCCCTCCATGTCTTCCAAGCCTCTCTGACTTCATCCAACTCACCATCTGGAATGCTTGAATAGTTTTCCAAATTCTCAACCCATTTTGCCCAAGGAGAGTTTGACGAGTCTAGGAACTTTGACACTTCAGGCAACACAACACCCGTGTAGAACTCATCAACTGCTTTGAGAATTTGTTCTGATTCAACCAAAGACACCATTTCTTGCCGTGTAAAGTTTCCAGCTCCTGATCTCATTTTGAAAGCATTTCCCCTCAAAATCAGAACTTCTGGCGGAGCAAGCGGGAGGACAATCCGTGAAAACTTGTTGAGTGACAACGAAATGATATCCTTTGGGATTAACTTGCGCTTTACAGCCACAGCAGTCCCAACCATTTTCCGTATCTGATTAGTCATTCAGTTAGTGTGATAGTGTGATTAAGGTTAATGTAAAACAGGTCATCGGAACCAAGAAGTGCATAAAGCTATATTTTGTCATTTGAATAGAAAAGTGCCCAAAGTATAGCCCTTTACATAAAGGACCACCAGCCATGTAATAAAGCTTTAATTAACAATATGTCAAAATTAAACTCTTAGGAGTTAGAATCAACTGAGACTTACTTGATGTAACATGAACGAGTCCCCCCATATATGGATCTCTACATAATCATATCCCTGATATGTTTCCAACTTCCCACAAGAACAACGAAAAACATTTCTGAAATGGGAAGCATTTAATCTATCTCTCTCATCTGGTTCATGTAGCCATCTTGCACGTACTACTACATCCGAGTTTTGACTACTCAAGCCATTGGATTCACTAGACTCTGGAGGCTTGTGGCTCTCTTCCTTATCACTTAATGTGGTTGGACTTCCACCCACAAAATCATAATCATCACTGTCGTCACCCTCTGAATCAAAACCTGATGCCAAACTAGATGATCCTAATCTGTCTGACATGACATCACTTCCAGATGGTTGCCTTACTTGGTATTTTTTCCTGTACTTAGATCGAACAGTATAATTATGGAAAGGATGCTCTCCCTGCAATAATAACATCAACGAATACAAAAAGTAAATAAATACCTGATTTTAAAAATTCGAGCTAGTTACAACTTTAAAATCATTACTTTAGCCTCCCCTACTATATATGACTCCTTTAATTTGACAGTTAGTTATTAAAATTGATTTTCATTATTTTTTATATTTATGAAATAAAACGTTCCCCTTGAAATAAGAAGGATTTGTGTAAGCATGCAAGAGCTCAAGGTTTAAATAAATCATTGTATCATTATTATGCACTTTGTATAAAAATTTTGTGGAAGAAGCAAACTGAGCAAGATGTTCATTATTTGTAAACAAGAAATAAACTTCAACGACACATAAATTTAAAGAGTCACAGAAAAATCTTTCAGAAATATGCCTAGAAGAAACTGGAGTCTATACCAGAGAATTCATGACAGGAAAAACCATTCATCAACTAAACAAAAACATAAATGAAAATGAGTATACCTCGAAAACATTAAGTATACTGTTGAACTCTGAAATATGAAAATCAATTTCATCCTTGCTAAAATGACTCTGGATTCCTATTATATCAGCAGGGAGGAGATAAGAATATTTCCGCAAATTGCACTCCCTTCTAGGATCAAATCTCCTAAAACAAGCCAAAACTATGAAGCTATAAATAACAGTAAGATAGCAGTAATTGAAAATCAAGGAACTCTTACAATTTGTGAGTCATCTGAAAAAACATAAGTCGTACCAATAGTCCTGAAAGAAAATATTCTTTTTTCTTTGTGCATAATCCCATGGATTAGTTCTATTCCCACATGGTGGGAAAAGGGCTTTGGTTGCTGTTATAATTTTCCCACAATGACAATTTTAATCTGAACATTTTTATACATAACTACGCATACAGGATTTGTATAACACTTGCATGGTTTGTGAAACAAATTGGGGCTTTCAATTTTCATACTGAATAGAAGCAGACATAGATTTGTCACATGTACTTGCTACACTACAATTTGCGCTCAGAAGTAAGAGCTCATATATCCTTAAAGATCGTAGTTGAGTAGTCAATTCTAAATTAAATTTTCTATATTAACATTATCAATTTCCTAGTGACAAATGTTAGCATCCCTTTTCAAATATCATTAAGAATGGACAAGTAATGAGATGCAGGAAAAAAAAAAATACTCATTTAATATATCAAACCACAAGTATGAATGAACACCAATCAATATAAGAGAAGAGAAATTCAATTATGAAACAACTTCAAGAAATCAAGCACTACAATGTATATATAACCAGCCAGAGATATCTTACTTTGTTGAAGGCAGAATGCTAAAAACTCTGATGGTATAAGGAAGATAAGAGTTAATGCGGTTTGCTAGCGCAATGCCATAGTCATCACCTTTCCATGCATTCTCAGGGATTTCCATCTTAAAGGATATCATTGTTGCCAGAGAGTGGACCTAACCAAGCAAATCATAGAAGTTGGAAAACAATGAAGATATGTAAAAACACAATAACAACAACCAAACCAATTCATAAAAGGAATAACAAGAACTTCAAGAAGGTTACTCACTCCTTTATCAGTTCTGCTACTCCGGCCCCATTTCACTTTGTTCAAGTCCCCAAAATTACTATCACGCATGCCACCGGCACTGAAAATCGCAGTTTCCAGTTCTTTCTCAACAGCTACATCAGGTCAAAATTCTAATACTTAGCAACAGTCCATTGATTCACACAAATAGGTTTAAGTATATGCCAGCACTCAGAGTTTACTTTAAAGAATCAAACTATGTACATTTGGAACATAATAAATTCAAATAACAAACACACATTAGAATTTCACCACAGCACCTGTTAGGTCATATATTCATAACACAACAAGATTCCAAATTCCAAAAACACTTGCCTACATTAATGAACTAAATCCATCTTCATAATTTAAATTTTCAAACAAAAACTAATACTTTAATTGGAGATTTTCTGCCATAACTAACAAGAAAATAGAGAAAAATGGTCTTACTGGATAATGCGTGTTCATCCCGTTGTATCTGCAGGCCTGCAAGTAACCCCATGAAATCAAATTAGCCGAATTTTAAAAAAAGAAATGAAATTTGAAAGAAGAAAGAAAAGGGCTAGAGGGGTTACCTCTAAAATCTGTTCCAACATATCCAACTCTCATTACAACCTTTTTCTTGAGGAAAGGTTCCCATTTGTGAGAAGGGGTTGGAAGAGAGTGAGTGGAAGAGCAGAAGCATTTGAAGAGAGTTGGAGGCAGAAGCAGATATGGCAGCGAACAAGAAGGGAATAACATTGCTACCAAAGTGGATATTTTGCTTTCTCTTACTCGAGTTGGAATTGAAAGAAAGTGAGGGGAAGAAGAAACACAGTTACTCATCATTTTCGAAACTTTCTTCCAACTCTATCTCTCATTTATGCTATGCAGTGCCAACATAACATCTTAGTACACTCACGTTAAATACTGCAATTATCGTACTTTTTCTTTCACTATATTTTAATGTTCGGTTTAATTAATTAATTAGTAGGTGTATCAAGGAATTTTTTTTAATTGGATTTGTAAATTTAAAAAAACTACTATTTGCAATTGTGAAACTTTGATTCTCCTATTTTTAGTTTTCGTAAATTTGGTTGCTTTGCTATTCTTGTATTATTAGAATGGCCTGGCAAATAATCGTATTATTATAATGAATGTTTAAATTAATTTCAGTTATAGATTTGCATTGAAATTTTGTCATAGTGGGAAGAAATACATTCTAATGACACCACGTTTTTTTCTAGTTCTAAAATAGACATAAAAATTAAAAATAAAGTTTTGAAATGTAAAAAAAAATGAATGGTTTAAGTACAATATATTAAAAATAAAATGAAAATTATATTTTCACTTGTCTTATAAAAATATAAAAATAAAAATATTTTCATATAAAAATAAATAACGATAATGATTAAATTATTATTCTATTTACATATAATTTTATTACAAATATAAATATAATAAAGAGTATGATTACTACTTTATTAATAAGGGTATATAATGACATTTTCCTCAAATGTGATATTGTGACTATGGTTGATAGGATAAGTTTTCACACATGGTAGTGTAATCAAATACAAGTTTTTTCAACACATGAATTATCCTCACAATGATATCAGTTAAGAAGACACTAGAAAATATGAAAAAATAAATTATATATAATAAAATCATTAATTTTTTTTGTCTGTAAAAACATTCTTTAGTTTTTATATTTTAAACTTTAATTTTTTATTTAAGTTTTAGAAATATGATATTTTTGAATAAAATAATAGATGTAAGTGACACTTTATTAAATATATAAGAAAAAAACAAATGCCATTTGTTAAAAACACAAAAAAGAAAATAACTATCGATATTAAGATTAGAAAATGTGAAAATCATTTTATTAAAAATATAATTGAGACGTGTATTTATTTTAAAATTATAGAAGGTGAGAATATATTTAGCATGACCGTTGAAGATGTAATGCAATTTCTTCATTGTTATTTTTTATAATAAAAATACAAATAGATTACATATTATACCAGGAATTTTGGAAAAACAAGTTCAAATTGAACTTTCTTGTGTATACTACTCCCAAAAGATTATTCAATCTGTTTGTAGAAGCTGTAGCTAAGGTTATTATCATTGACTAGAGAAATTTTCAGCCTCTGAAGTTGGCATTTATTGCTCAGGTGTTCAATTTGATGAATTCTTCAGGAATCATTTCCACCGGCCATTCAAACCAAATAATTAAAACTCATTCTTGAAGATAAATTCTTTCGGAACTCCAAGTTTTGAGCGAACATGATAATCCATTGATAGATCCAAGGCCAAGTAGGCTGAATAAATAGCGCAGTACAATCAGAACAAAAGTATTGAATTCCTTCTTCACGTAATAGCAAGAGCAGAATCTAGCCAATGGAAACTTTAATCAACAAAATTCAGAATAGGAAGAACAATCACCTCCTTTGGGTGCTGGTTCTACTTTCAAGATTTTCTTGTAACAAATTCCAAGCCTTCCTGACCTCATCCAACTGATCATTTGGTATGCTTGTGTGAGCATCCAGTTTCTCAATCCATTCTTCCCAGGTAGATCTTGATGGGTCCAAAAATTTTGAAACTTGAGGTAGCATAACTGATGTGTAAAAGCCATCCACTGCCTTGTTAATTTCTTCTGATTCAACCATTGTCTGCATTTCAGGCCTTGTCCCTTTTCCTGGCCGTGTTCTTATTGAGAATTGGTTTCCCCTTAATATTAGAACTTCTGAAGGTGCAAGGGGTAGTATAATTCTTGAGAACCTTGCCAGTGATAGCTTTATAATATCTTTTGGCAGTACCTTGCGTTTAACTGCCACTGCTGTTCCAACCATTTTTCTTATCTGGTGAGAGTATAAAGGGTCAAATCACAAAGCTTAAAACAAGGAAGCAGAATACATCAACCAATTTAATTCAATACATGGAAACAAAATGACAGTGGATGCCATAACCTAATTTAAGGTTTGACAGATCACAACATGACTAAAACAAGAAAATAGAGGTTAGTTTTGTTAATCATGTGCCTGACTGAATAACCAGGTATTGAAATAGTGTATGTAACTTCACCATTTGTCAGAATATCAACTTTCATATTAAGTAATCAAACACCATGATTGAAATTTTCAACTAGGAAATAAATTCAACTTGATTAAATAATGTGGGTATAAATTGCTTAGATCAAAGGGGGCTAAGTTATCAGGAATTTTTCATAAATAGTAAAGCATAAAAAGTTTAAAACAAAAATGCATACTACTGTCTATGCATGTGAACCTTACTGGGGTATTCTCTAAGAATAAAAAAATTAAAGAAGAATAATAAGGGGCAAAAATAAGAAATACCTGATGCAACATGAAGGACTCTCCCTGTATGGATATCTCTATGTAATTATATCCCAGTGATGTTTCCAGCTTTCCACAAGAGCACTGAAAAACTTTTCTGAAATGGGAAGCACTTAATCTGTCTGCTTCATCAGGTTCATATAACCATCTAGCACGAGCAACCAATCTAGAGTCTTGACCAGGCAATCTATTTCCATTCTTATTGCTAGAGCCAACAACAGGTTTACCAAAATTATTAGTTTCTGAACACTTCTGGCTTCGGCACTCTATATTTTCTGTAGATGCCTCGTCAATTTCAAAATTTTCTTCCTCATCACTGCACTCACTTTCAGACTCATATGGTGGCAACCTCTCTACACTCTTTGACGACAATTGCCTATTAGCAGAATGTTTCCTGTACTTAGACCTATCCGTATAGTTATGGAAAGGATATTCCCCCTATAAAAGGCAATTATAGATAGTAACACTAATATCAGAGAAACAACATAAAATATCAGAAAGCCAGACCCTAATTTGGTCTTAAATCTAAAATTTCTAGCACACTTTCAGGAAATACATAACCATCCGGCATCCATGTCCCAACTAAAAAGCCATCTAGTTAAACTGATAACAGAAAGAGGAAGAACTAGTGAATGTCTTGTTCATAGCTTCTAAACTAACTGTTGAGTCCATACAAAATGTTGGGTAAGGAAGGAGACAATAATGTGATACATTAATGCATGTATGAACCATCAGAATTCAACTAATAACAGGGGATAAAATATTCATAACTACTCTTTTTGTTTATTTTAAGTGACAGACTTTTTAAACATTTTTGTTTCTGTTTTACTGTCATTTTTAAAATTCATCACAATATTACTTACTTTGTTGTCGTCTAATACTCTTTTACTCTTCACCTAATCTTTTGCATATATGTATTTATTGTGATGTAAAAACAAAAAGGGTAAAATAGAAAATCTTACAAACACCTTATTAATATCAAGAACATTTAGTACATTTCATGGTTTCTCCAAAATAAACTTAAACTGCACTTAAAAATAAACAGAGGCAGTAGCATCATTAGTAACTAAGAACCAAAATAAATGGAGGCTTTTCTCGTAACAGATAAGGGGGGAATAGAGACACTAGAATACCACACCTCAAACTCATTGAGAATATCACGGAACTCTGATATGTGGTAATCAATTTCATCATTGCTGGAATGGCTTTGAATACCAACCATTTCAGCAGGAAGAAGGTAGGAGTACTTTCGCAAAACACATTCCTTCCTGGGATCAAAGCTCCTAGGTCCAAGACATAAATAAAATAATTAGAGAAAGGAAAAGGGACCAAAGAGCAGCAAGACCTCACAAGTCTATCATTAAAAATTGAAATATGATATACAGTTCATTATCATTATATAAAATGTTCACAACAGATTTCACTTCAGAGATTACTCCATATCATGAATACTGAAAAATGATATCCATTCCAAGCCTTACCTTTGTGAGGCCATAATGCTTAAAACTTTGATATCAAAGGGAAGATAAGAGTTAACATAATTTGCAAGGCCAAAGCCATAAGGGTCTCCATTCCAAGCATTCTCCGGGATTTCCATTTTAAATGATACGATTGTTGCAAGAGAGTGAACCTAATATATAGACAGCATCAAACAGAAAATCAGACCACATATGCACCAAAATCAGAATAGTACACAACACAAATCAAAATGACAGTTCAAAAATTACTCCTTTGTCAGTTCGGCTGCTTCTAGCCCATTTAATCTTCTGCATATCCCCAAAATTACTTTCGCGAATGCCACCAGCCTTGAATACGGCAGTTTCTAGTTCTTTCTCAATAGCTTCATTTTTTTAAAATCACAAAACTTTAGCAAACGGTCGACCCAACTAGCCAGGTGGATTGAACCACACATGTACTCTACAAATTTACAATATACACCCAATACAGATAACAGAAATGCTAATAACACACTCTTTAACTTACTCTCTTAAGCACGTCCTTTATTATTAGCTAAAATTTATTGAAAACACCAAACTGTATGATTTCACTCTTCATTCATGATTTTGTAGTATGCTCTTATTAGTACCCCTGGAACACACAGTACTTCCTAGTCACTAATGCGTTGACACCAAACAAACTGTTTCACAAAGAGTAAAAAGATTTAAAAGTAACAATTTTTACTAAGTTTCCAATAATCATTCAAATTAAAAAAAAAAAAAAGTACTTTTTAAATAAATTTCATTCCTCCCCCTCCCCTAGGTAGAGCATTTCTACAAACATCTTAGACTCAAAAAAAACCAAGTCTTGTTCTTGCCCTTCTCAACCCCATATGCATAGAGCAATCAGGACAAGCCAAAGAAGCATACTTGAGAGAAAATGTTCATCGTGTTGCTTTTGGAGACCTGAATGAAGAGTGCAAAACAAACAAGCAAACAAGAAATTAGACATGAGACGAAAAGGGCATCTTAGTACGAGGATATTGGTGCTTTAAACAAAGACAAGAACAACAGGGTATGATGCGAAATCGAACCTCGGTAATTGGTGCCAACATATGCAACGCGCATTACAACCTTTTTTTTCCGTGAAGGTTGCCATGACTGGGAAGAAGCAGAATAACAACAATGGAATCGTGTCCTTCTCTTATTCTTCTCAAAAGCGGGTGCTACTGTAAAGGGAGCTTTCCTTAGCAAATGAAACAATGGCACTCGCAAACACCAACTACCCATCTTCGCACTCCACACCTCAGAGTACATTATGAACAGGATTCCGACAACATTGTTAATATATTTTTGAAAAAATTATGATCTTAGTATCTCGGCATTTAAACCATCTAGTAAGAATAAAATTTAATTTATTCATTAGCATTGATGCATAATTGTGTATCCTTCAAATAGTACTATTGTTGGTTGGTTTACGTGACAAGAATAATTCATGTTAAACATTACATTCACTCTTACATTTACCAAGACTTTAAGAATTACATTCTCTCTATATTTATATTTACTTCTAATTTTAGGATTTATTTTTTTAAAAGCTAAATCTTAAACCTTAAACTTTTAATACAAATAGGACAAAATATATTTTTTACAATCGAACTTACTATATAACAGAAAAAAAAATTATAATTTATCACGGAAAATTGGGAATAAATCTTTAAAAGAAAATTATCTCAAAATCAATTTTAGTTTTGGGAGTCGGTTAACACATCCAACGTTCATCTAAATACACCTTACCTTTAATGAAATGTACAAAATGTTGATTGTTTAAATGTTTTCCTTCCACCAAAAAATAAACAAAAAAGCATATATAAATTAACAAAGAAAATATTTCTGAAAAAATTTATTTAGACTTCACACAAATTGATTTTATTTCTACGTATTTTTATTTATAATAAAAAATTGATATTGCGTAGTTCTTTTCATAAAAGATATTATTTATATTGATATTTTTTACATATTTTCGTTTTTTCTTATAGTTTATACTGATTAAAATATAAGATAGTGTAAAATGACTATACTTAATACTTTTCAAATTCATAATAATGTAAACTATTTCAAGTTGAGAGTATTTTATTTAAAAGAAAATATTTATTAAAAATAATTTTGATAACAAAATAAAATACTAAATGTTCTTGTAGGGACCTGTCAGTATCACAAGTAACAATATTTTCTTGTAAGGACCTGTCAGTATCACAAGTAACAATATTTTCTTGTAGGGACCTGTCAGTATCACAAGTAACAATATCTTCTTTTCTTTGTTAGTTAATGATCTCAGTATCTTCCTACTTCTGTTGATCTATGTTTAATCCCAATCTCGGGTGGGGGTCCTGATGGGGTCTTGATTGCCCTCCGAAGCTCAAGTTAGTAATAATCATAGTGAAAATAGGGTAAAAGATAATTAATTTACTGTACCTCTTCCATAGGGACCTCTTGTCTTTTATAGTGTTTGTATGGGTCTCAGATAAGTGGGACTATGGCCTATCTGGGCTTTACCTGTTTCCTAAGTGTCACGTGTCTTGTAGGTTTCATATTAAGCATTTGATATGAATGTCTTTGATGGGACGATTCTCGATCGGTTTCTTGACCGTTCAGTAGTCGGTCGGCCACATCTATAGTACACTAAATAATTTGTGTCAAACATGACATCACATGTATGATCATTTAAATATTTAAATGATTATTTTTTAAATTAATTTATTAAATATTGAATACAAAATGAAGTATGTGATCATTTAAATATGTAAAATTTTGAATATAGAAAATATTTTACAAAATTAACAATAACACTTTAACTCCATTCTATTAAAATATAAATATATTTTATATAACAAATAATTAATGTGTTGTGGATACATCTAAATTGTAAACAACATAATGTATATTAAAAGAATGTCAAAACTTTTGTTTAAAAAGAAAAATGGTGTGTGAGAACATATTCATTAAACAAATAGAAATACAATACAGAAAAATAACACGTAACTGATAAAGTTATTAAAATAATATGATAAGTATAACTCATAATTATTTAATTATGAGTTATAATATTTTTTTAGACTATGACACTATAACTTTAGAAAAAATATTCAAACTCTAACATCTAAATGATAATTATTTTTAAAAATCACACTAAGAGAATTTATATAAATTTGTATTTATAATAAGAATAAATAAAAATTGTTTTAAAGTAAGGAAAAATCATCATTACCCCTTCAAGTATACTGAATATTTAAGTAATATAAGAAATAACTAAGAGTATTATATCCAGAAGAAACCGAATTTATGATTGTAAATTGAATATCTATCAAAGTATTATGATCGAAAACATATTATGATCGAAAACATATAATAAGAATGGATTGATTTTGATTGAATATACAAACATACAAACAAAATAAAACAATGGTTGAATTTGTGAATTTTATATTAATAAAGATTTTGGGATTGAAATGTATTAATCTTTTTCATATACACTCTTGATCATAATGTTAACATCATTTCTTCCAATTGTCAATCTGTGCAAATAAAAATCATTCCTCTAAATTTGAAATTCATAAATTAAAATACTTAGTTTTGTCCCAGTTATTAGAATATATTAATCAGACACAGTTGCTATAAATAGTCATTACACTATAATTCATTCCCGAACTTATACATGCAATGCGTTAAACGTTTGATTCCAAATTCAAAAAGTGCTTTCCAGTCACAGTAAGAATTCTAAGATAGATCAAATATGAATAAAACGTAAGACAATGACAATTGACCTCTAGTTTTAGCTTTTTATAGTTTTCCATCCTTTCATTAGGTCAATATGTGGTCGTTATATTCATGCTCCAGCAGCGTTGACGTCTTTAGATTAAGGTTCACTATGGTAGTTTTAAGTGAGTTTAAACCCCGGTTGTATCTTTCGCTTAAAGTAAGAAGTCACTTATGCCCCTTTATATGCTTATTCCCTCTTATTCAACTTTGTCATCTCTCTCTCCATATTTAACCTAATTCTCAACCAAAATCTTTTGTACAATAAAACTTATTAAATGACAAAATGAATCATAAAAGACAATAAAATTCAAATTCAAACTAAATTAATAACAAAATCAACTAAAAGATACATGAAATTAAACTAACAATTAAAACTTATCAATCATTTTGAAATTGTTCTCAAGAAGTTAAATGAATTATGTCAACATACTCACTTAAAAATATAACATATTAATTCTCCTTCAAGATGTATTTCATTAATGTATTAAAAAAATAATATATATAGAGAGGGAGGGATCTCAACAACCAAAATCAATCTAACTTAAGAGTAAACCAAAATCAATTTAAGAGTAAGATGAATACCAAATTCAAATTCACACATCATTAACCATTAACCTGGATCAGTGTAGCTTATATGTTAAATTGTAACAATTTTTTATTATATGTTTGTTCAACCCCTGCCATTTCAATAATTTTGTCTTTTAAGGTTAAATATTTATTTTCATACGCAAACAAAATATATAAAAAGAGGGTTATAACATGTATACCTCAATATGAAGTATAAAATTGTTCCAAAATACAATTCATGTTTCATTTACAACTTCAATGATTTTCGTATGTAATATTATATTTCAATTGTTTTATATCTATACGTATACCTAATATCGTGGAATATAGCTCAAACAAGCGTATTAATCAGTCTATTAATACAAACAAATAAAAAATTATTATAAAAAATTTCACAAATAACAACTAAATGTTCAGTAAGGACGATTAAAAAAATTAATGTGGTTTAATTTTTTGAACGAACTTCAGTCTATATCTACTATAAAAAATTTACGATTAACAAATATTACAATTCAAAGTTTTTATTTTAATAAATATGTTAATACAATGTGCTATTTATAAAAAAAATAATGATTATAGATAACTTTTATAAATCACACCCAAATCAGTTAAGAAGTATGTTCTAGGTGGACTCTAATAAAAAGAGAAGGAAGTTAAACTCTAATGTAAAGTAGAAGATATGATATTATTAGATGTTAGGAAGACAAACACTTTAGTGAATATTGACAAATTAGTTAAAACAAATAATCTTGTACCGCTCAATAATCTTAAACTATTAGATGATTCAGTATATCAGATTGTCTAAAACCCTTAACAATATTTTACTACGTGAATATTCACTCACAACATCAGTTAAAGTCAAACTCCTTATATACATTTTATACATTCAAACTCTTTTCTCTCCCTCATGCATGCAAAGCTGTACATTCAATACTCATGGTGTGTTTTTGCCTGCTATCTTCTCATCCAACATCTTTTGAAGCGATTTGAACTAGAACAAAGAAGATAGAAGTTAAAATAAAAAAAATGATTTGCATTAGAACAGTAACAATCATCTTTGATAGACAATAAAAAAAGTTTGTCAAATGTACATATCACTGTCAAAAGAAACATATTATTCAACAAAACTAACAATAAAGAAAATTCAAAATATAAAAACTAGTCTTTTAAGGAAAAAGAATGAAAAATTAATACATGTAAAATTTTTGAACGCACAATATATATATATATATATATATATATATATATATAGAAAAGTCATAAATGCTTAATAATGTAAACAGAAAATATAAATGTTAATAATGTGAAGCTTACTTACACCTACTGTAATATTTAAATACAACACCTTCAACACACAAAAGAGATATACTCGGAAAGATGATTTACTTGACAAGAAGACTTTGCCATTCCTCAACATCTACATTAATGCATTATTCAACTGTTTAAGTTGATGTATTTGTTAAGTCACTTTTAGTGACATCTCTTAACGATGATTTACCCTTTTTTCCTATTTTTGCTTCACTCTATACACTTAACATTTTCCCACTTTGCTGAGATAGATCAAATTTAGATTAAAAGACTCAACTAATCTACCAAACAAAAACCAAATCCTGTGTGTTGCAGTTTTTGGTAATAACCTTGTAATATACATTGCAAAAACTAATAAATATTATATTCTTTAACGAAGATTATCCCTTCTTTGTAGGGGATCAAAGCAATAAAAATATCGTCGATCTCTAAATATTTCCACTTTGAATATACATAGGAAAAATATTAGAAATGGGAAGGGGATAATATCCACCTTCTTCCCTAAAATTTAGTAATAATTTATTCAAAAAACTTAATTTTCACTTTGAAATAAATCACTAATGTCATTTTTATCTTTGAGTGAAACTTATAATTACTCAAAATCAAACTTTCACTCTGACGTTCACAAGAAACTTATCTCAAATGATGTACATCATTACACTTGTTGATTGTAGTTTAAACTTTAATTCTCTCAATTAAAGTTAATCCGTGTAATACTAATAACAATAATATCTAAAAATGTTAAAAACACACTTTTTAACACTAGGAATATATTGTGTTGAATTATTAGAAATTTATTAAAAATTAGAAAAAATTGTGAGTCTTGTACATTATGGTATTCTCTAAATATACGCACGCAAATGAAATGAAAGGGTAGCCAAAAACTTGTGAACAATTCTTGATGTGCCACGTGTACGATTTACCTTCTTCGTAAGATCATAAACGAGGAATAGCCCAACCCAAAACGACGTTATCTACAAAAACAATCAACCCTTCTTTCTATCTTCTCCTCTTTTCGTTAAACCCTATAATCACCACTGCACTCCACTCTCCCCTCTTCCCCTTACGACGTCGTTTAAGAGGGAAAAACCATGAACCCATCCACTCTAACCTCTTCCCATACCCAACGCCCTCTCCTCTTACCATCTCCCTTCCACTCCAGACGACGTCGTTTCAGAGTCTCCCTTCCTCGCTGTTCCTCCGACACTGCCTCCGCTCCTCCTACTTCCGCGCCGCCGCCGCCGCAGCACCACCGACCGCCCAAGGACCTCAAGGGAATCGAGGTCCTCGTTGACAAGCTCTCGCCGCCCGCCAGACTCGCCACCTCCGCCGTCATCGTCGCTGGCGCTGTGGCTGCCGGCTATGGCCTCGGCTCCCGCTTCGGAGGTAGTCGCTATGCCGCGCTCGGTGGAGCTGTCGCTCTCGGAGCGGCTGGCGGCGCTGCGGCGTACGCGCTCAACGCGTCGGCTCCGCAAGTCGCCGCCGTGAATTTGCACAACTACGTCGCCGCGTTCGACGACCCTTCGAAGTTGAAGAAGGAAGAGATTGATGCCATTGCATCGAAGTTAGTTTCCGTTTCGAATAACGACCGTTGTTTTTTCTTTGGTAATTTTGTTCCTGCTGGAGTGGTTGATTTTGAATTGGTTAATTTTCCAGGTACGGTGTGAGCAAGCAAGACGAGGCATTCAAAGCCGAGATTTGTGATATTTATGCTGAGTGAGTGACAAATTAGTGTTGTTATCTTTTTAAGTTGAAATTTGAGATATATTCAGTAGATTGACAAATTATTATTATTATTGAGTTATATTTGTTAACGTGTAGGGGTATCGATTTATATGATATTTGGCTGTTTAATTTTTTTTCACTGAATGATTATTTTATTTATAACGTGTTGTTCAGGTTTGTCTCTTCTGTGCTTCCTCCCGGTGGTGAGGAACTTAAAGGTGACGAGGTTGATAGGATTGTTGCCTTCAAAAATTCTCTGGGAATTGATGACCCGGATGCTGCTGCTATGCACATGGAGGTATTTTTCTGTTTCCTTTTGTGGAGATTGTGTTATTGTGAGAGTTGAAGCGGTCTGTGTCTTACTGGTTTTGGTGCTTGTTGATTCCCTAGATTGGGAGGAAAATTTTCAGGCAAAGGCTGGAAGTTGGGGATCGTGAAGCTGATGTTGAGCAACGCCGGGTAAGTTTGTTGTGTTGTTATGTTATCTCAAAGGGTTGGTGGCAATAGCATCAGGGGTTTAGATGAATTGTGAGCTTGACCATTGTTAGAGTCTTCAGTGCAGGCATTTCAAAAGTTGATATATGTGTCAAATCTTGTATTTGGAGATGCATCGTCTTTCCTTCTACCGTGGAAGCGTGTGTTCAAGGTCACCGATTCCCAGGTATTTGTTACTTATTTGGTAATGGTATGCTGGCTTGTGCAATGTGATATTATTATGCAATTGTAATAAGGTTTGGAGCATATGCTCATAATTGTTTTTAGGCATTTGCTTAATAGGCAAGAAGAACTGATCTGTTTGCTGCATAAAATGCTTTTGTCATTTTTGTAAACAGTGGCAGCTGGCATGAATGTGATCACATTTGTCAATAGTTTTTATTTGTCCTCAGTGTCATTCTTTCAATTGCAGTGTTTTTGTTATTTTTCGTGTGACTAGTTGGCTATGCTCTATTTACCAGATTGAAGTTGCTGTACGTGACAATGCACAGCGTTTGTATGCTTCCAAGCTGAAATCAGTTGGCAGAGGTAAATGTGTAGTCAGTAATGCCCATTGGTCTTTGCTTTACATTACTGTAACAAAGTTGATCAACTATCTGAAGTCACAATTTTATGCTTCAAAATTTTGCTTATTAATGCAAGAAGATAGTCTGGCACACTTTTACCAGTCATATATATAGTAGTGGAGAAATGACTGTAATGGTAGTCCCTTTTTGTGATTGTGCATGTATTTCTTTTAAATTATGCTTTAAACTTTGTTTGTATTTATCTGATATACTGGATTTTGTTCTGTAATTCTCTAGAATTACTGCAATCTTAATTAATGAATTCTTTCTATAGCAATTTTTATAAGTTTTAAATCAGGTCTGCTTCATAAGTGCTAATCAATAATTTCTTGCCAGACATTGATGCAGAACAACTTGTTGCCCTGAGAGAATCGCAACGTTTATGTCGCCTATCTGATGAGGTTCATTTTCATTATTTCTTCTTTCATAAGTCATAGATAATTTTCAACTTTTATGGGGTAAATCCCTTTGTCTTGCTATCAAATAGTTACTTGGTATAGTATAATGTTTAATTAATTAAAGGAATTTTTTCATTGAAGCTTGCTGAGAACTTGTTTAGAGAGCACGCAAGGAAATTGGTTGAGGAAAATATTTCAGTGGCAGTTGGCATACTTAAATCTCGCACCAGAGCAGCGTAAGATTCATGATCCTTCTGCCTTAAAATATTCTTTTTTGAGGGATTAGTTCATTGCCAGTTTTCGTTAATTGCTGAACAAAAGATGGTTTCACGTTAAATTTTTAAATCTGGACACCTTTTTCTTACTTTCTTTTTTCGTTGAGATGCTATTCATTTCTTATTTTTTACAAATGATGCAAAAATAGGATTTTCCATATCTGATCATAAGTTTTTCAGTTCTGGAGTTAGCGAAGCAGTTGCGGAGCTTGATAGGGTATTGGCATTTAATAATTCACTTATCTCATTTAAGAATCATCCAAATGTGGATCGCTTTGCCCGTGGTGTTGGTCCAGTTTCTTTAGTTGGTAAGCAATGTGATTATTAGGTGTATGTTCTTTACTCTTTTTAATCTAAATTCTTGATGTTTACCAATTAATTTTTGGCATAGGCGGTGAGTATGATGGTGACAGAAAGATAGAAGACTTGAAACTCCTATACAGGGCTTATGTTTCAGATGCTTTGTCTGGTGGTCGCCTGGAAGATAGTAAGGTAAATGACCATGACAATTGGATATTGAGCGTGAACTTGTTAGTATGTCTTTTCTCAATAAACTAATCTATTTTGAAGTGGGCTAGTGTTTTCCAGATTTATGTTCTGACATCGGATTGAGTAAGTTATTTTCTAAAAAATGGGAGTATTCAGTGGCTATTTGGACAAAGTGAATGATACTATGGTATATCTTGTATTGATTATCTATACTTATACTCTCCAACACTACCATTGGTTTAATAGAGATTGAAGCTTGGCAGTTTAGCCTTAATGGTCATTCGTCAATGTCTCTTATGTTTTATCTTTCTTTTTAGTGTAGTACCAAAGCATGATTGAACTGGTTGTTCAGTGCATACTACCGTACTATTGTTCTTAAGCTTTTTTTAAATATTTCAGCTACAACAGTATTTATTTTCCGTACAAGGTGTCTGTTTAATAATGGTTCAAGCCTACTGGATTTCACTTATTGGAGCATTTTAGAAGTATAAACAATGTCCTGGATCCTTGCTTAACACTAACAACTTAAAGCTTTTAAGTCAGGTGGTTTGATTTTTTGACTGTTTTGTACAAGCTTAAGATTCCCCTTTGAAATAGATATGTTCTCTAATGTTTCTTTCATGAGTAAACATTCAGATGAACAAAGACGCGACAATGTTGAAAACCATGATATCTGTCTTTAAAGAGCTGTTATTGCTATAAGATATTAAACTTGACCTTGAGAACACTGTTTCTTTGATATAAAAAATTATATTTGAATATATTATTACTTGTTTCAGCTTGCTGCACTAAATCAGTTACGAAATATATTTGGACTGGGTAAACGTGAAGCAGAAGCCATTTCAATTGAGATTACGTCAAAGGTATATCGCAAACAACTTGCACAGGCTGCTGCCGATGGAGAATTAGAAATGGCAGATAGCAAAGCAGCCTTCCTTCAAAATCTATGTGACCAACTTCATTTTGATCCACAAAAAGCCAGTGAACTTCATGAAGGTAAAACTCATCATGTTTGCAGTTATTTAGAAGTTGATCATATTCGAGACCTGGATTATTTATGTTCTGTCAATTTATATTTATGTGCAATCTTAAATCTTAAGATTGTAATTTGTAAACTTGTAATGTAATATTCAATTCTGTTTCTGCTTTCTCAGTTGTTAAGGTAGTTAACATTTTACATGATGTATCTGTCACCTTTTTTTTTTAATGTTATATATTTATTTGATTATAACAAAATCTAATGATAGTTTATTATTCTTAAGAAATTTATCGGCAAAAGCTTCAGAAATGTGTCGCTGATGGGGAGCTCAGTGAGGAGGATGTTGCTTCATTGTTGAGGTTGCGTGTAATGCTCTGCATACCTCAACAGACTGTTGAGGCAGCGCATTCAGATATCTGTGGCAGTTTGTTTGAAAAGGTGATTGATATTTCTTTTTACCTATCTAATTTCTTTTTCCCTCATAGGTGTCAAATTAGTGAAATTACATATTCCCTGCAGAAGTAGGATTCATCCATGAATTATAAGAGATTGAGAGTAAAATTTAATCTTGTTCATGGTCCTGTTAACAATAGTTGACATGTCAAGTGGAGTGGTTTGCTGGATAGTAGCTTGGTCCGACCTAAAAATGCTATAGCAGGATATCCACTATTTTGGATTTTTTACATAGTTATGATAAATACTACTTAAAAATTAATGACATTCAAAATTACCGGAAGCATAGGTGTCCTGAACAAAACAGTCACCTAAATACCAACAACAGATAGACACTAGTATTGTAGATAGGAATCATCAATCATCGTCTAAATCCACAACCTTTTTAAAATTTTCACTACTATTACAGTTGTAGATTTCATTTTTAGAAATTGAAATCCCCCCAAAAGACGGAACTTCTTTGTTCATTGGGCTTATTTTGAATCAAAACGAAGTGCCATTACCGCTGCTGTTCGGCCAGCTATTTGGTCTGCCACAGCCGCTACTCCAACTGCTCTGCTGTTCAGCCCCTGTAGTTGGCAGGGCTGCTTTGAGCGTTGCCATGCCTATAAGGCGTATATTTAAAACCCTGGTTGTAGGAGGCATGTAGGGGATTTATTCAGGATATACTGGGTAAGGAGGAAAGAAATAGAGAGAATGGAACAAAAAAGAAAGAGATATAGATGAGAAATGAGTCAAAATAGAGGTTCTTTGGTTATAAAGAAATAGGTGGGAATTGAATGGAAATAGAATTGTTTAATCTCTCTCCTGGTGCATTTCATCAATTCATTCCTTCATTGGGTTTCATAAAACTAAATTAATAGGCAAATGAAGAGTCAAAGAAGAGTCTCCTTTGCTGCATTTCAGACAGAGTGTCTTCATTTGCCTTAATTAAATTAATTTAATTTTATGAAAGTCAATGAATCAATAAATGAATTCGTGGAGAGAGAGGAGAGACTCTTCATTTCTTTTTTACTTTCAAGTATTAATTGGATGGTGATAGATAACAGCTAACCAACTCCGCTCCTCACCAATCTGTCACAGTGCACTTTAAAAAAAATTGAAAAATTGAAAAAATGTGAACCGGATGACACCCTTATCCGGTTCACAAATTTACAAACCGGATGAGGTCCACCTACCACCCATCCGGTTTGCAATTCACAAATTTACCTTATGACAACCGGACCGGATGGCGTCCGGTTCACAACTTACAAACCGGATGGCACCCCCCATCCAGTCTATGCGGTTAACAATTTATGAACCGGACGTCAGGCTGTCCGATTCTTAACTTTCAAAAAATGAGAACCGTATGGCCTCATTCGGGTGTCCTACCAGAAATTTCAAAGTTGCTTAATAAAAAAATGGTATTTGGATAATTTTAACAAGGATAGTTGTAGAATTAAATTTTTGTATGGGAGTGCAGGAAGAGGGTATGGGGTGGAGGAAGAATTTGTCTGGTTGTTGATGGTGATGAACACATCGCTCAGCCGCTAATAAACTGAGTGTATTGCAGCGAAAAAAATTAGGAAGAAAACTTTATTTATAAGATCATGAATCTTAGACAATTTTCAGTCGTATTATTAGTGTGTGAATAAAAAAATATGACTAACAATAAAAATTTATTAGACAATGTTGATAGACTAAGTAAGTAAAATTTATGAGACGAAATAAATAAACTAAAATTTGAATGAAAAGAAATTGGTAATAAAGCTCACTAATTTGATATAGAATAGACGAATATATTGATACTTGACTTTGACGAAATATCATTTTTATATAAAATCTACTCAAGATATAATTTATAATCACAATTCTTTGTTTTTTTAACATTTTTTATATTAAATAACTATTCGTCTAATGAAATAAAATGGATAAAAAAAAAAAATACTCTAATAGAAATTAAGTTGATAAATGATTTTAGTAGGTACACGTGAAAAGTTTTACATAATATTTTACACTCTTCTTCTTGAATGTGTACGTTGTCCATGCAAATTCTTTTCTTCAAGTCAAATTTTTTACATATATCTATTTATTAGCTACATAAACAACAGTATTTTTTTTTTACTGTGTTTATATAAAGAGTGCAAAAGAGACCAAGAGATCACAGTAAATGGTCCAACATCTATTCTGTCTTAAGTTTTTGCCGCAAATGTATAAGAAAAAAGGAAAGGAATAATATGACCTAATTTGTGCTGTATATGTGTCAAAATGGTTTAGAATCCACCAACCCAATCATTATCACCCTCATAGAGAGAATGGAACAAAAAAGAAAGAGATATAGATGAGAAATGAGTCAAAATAGAGGTTCTTTGGTTATAAAGAAATAGGTGGGAATTGAATGGAAATAGAATTTTTTTTTATTGGAGAAAAGTAAGATGAGTTTGTGTTGATATTGTTTAATTTATTATTTGGACCATGATATTTTGACACCAAATAATTTTTTACAATCATTTCATAACCACTATTTTACTCTTCATTCTTTCTTTTTCTTTATAAATATAAAAGTTTGACTATAATACCCTTAAAAGTAGATTAAAGATTATTTTCCTTATTATTTTTAATATTATTTTTTATTTATTTATTGTTAACAATTGTTATTATAAATTTTACTATTTAATATTATTATAATTGTTATTATTTGTCAAGAAAGATTTGTTTATTATGATCGGGGATTTATTTAACAATCGAATAAAAGAAGATAGGACGGGGTATTAAGGTTATTATTATGGCAGCTGCTGCACCTACACTAGTAGCTAAAATAAAAAAAAAAATCAATTAAATGTTGCAGAATTGGTTTTGGAGCAGTGATAAAATGACTTTCCGCTCAAATCTCTCTATGCTGTAAAGAAACTCTTTAATATGGGTCCCATTTACTTTTTTATATATTTATTTTTCCACCCTTCCAAACAGTCTAATTTCCACTCTTTTCTTTCCTCTCTTTCCGTTGTACTCGGTGTATTCATGTTTCCAAACCATCCATTTCTCATTTGCGAATGTGTTTTCACTTTGGAGGGTCGTTCTATTACGTCATGATAAGTTACAACTGTTTCATTTTAGTGTGGCGATAAATCTTATAACTTACTTGAAAGATACAGTGTTGTTACTTAGGCTGTCTGTTCAATTTGTAGACCTGTATATACTTACAATTAAATCTGTTTGCTGGTTGGATTATCTTAATCAAACTTGTAATGCATATTTCTTTGATAGGTTGTCAAGGAGGCAATTGCATCAGGGGTTGATGGATATGATGCTGAAATTCAGAAAGCAGTAAGAAAAGCAGCACATGGCCTACGACTTACCAGGGAGGTTGCTATGTCTATTGCAAGCAAAGCTGTGAGTATCAAGTTACCAAGAAACCCGATACTCTTCTATCAAGTTTTGAGTAGGCTTAAGTTTTACTCTCGTGTTTTTTGGCATTACAGGTAAGGAAAATATTTATTAATTACATAAAACGTGCACGAGCAGCTGGAAATCGCACAGAGGCTGCAAAAGAACTAAAGAAGATGATAGCTTTCAACACCTTAGTTGTAACTAAGTTGGTGGAGGACATTAAAGGGGAGCCAAGTGAGATTTCAACTGAAGAACCTGTGAAAGAGGAGGACATTACACCAAGTGAGGATGACGAATGGGAGTCACTTCAGACACTCAAGAAAATAAGACCGAGTGAAGATCTTATGGAGAAGTTGGGCAAACCTGGTCAGACAGAAATTACTCTTAAAGATGATCTTCCTGAAAGGGATAGGACTGATCTTTACAAGACATACTTACTTTTCTGTCTAACTGGTGAAGTGACAAGGGTTCCATTTGGTGCTCAGATCACTACAAAGAGGGATGATTCTGAGTATCTTCTTCTAAATCAGCTTGGTGGGATCCTGGGATTGAGTAGTAATGAAATAGTGGAAGTGCACAGGGGTCTAGCTGAGCAAGCTTTTAGGCAACAAGCTGAGGTAATTTTAGCTGATGGACAGTTGACAAAGGCCAGGGTGGAGCAGCTTAGCAACCTCCAGAAGCAAGTAGGCTTACCACAAGAATATGCTCAGAAAATAATCAAAACTATAACCACTACAAAAATGGCAGCTGCCATTGAAACTGCTGTAACTCAAGGGAGGCTCAATATAAAGCAGATAAGGGAACTTAAGGAAGCTGATGTTGATTTAGACAGTATGGTATCTGAGAACTTGAGAGAGATCCTCTTTAAAAAAACTATTGATGATATTTTCTCATCTGGTACTGGAGAGTTTGATGACGAGGAGGTATTTGAAAAAATCCCAACAGATCTCAACATTAACAAAGAGAAAGCAAGAGGGGTTGTTAAAGAGCTTGCAAAAAGTAGACTGTCCAACTCGCTCGTTCAGGCAGTGTCTCTACTGAGACAGAGAAATCGCGAGGGCGTGGTAAGTAATACTCAAAGCTTCATGTTGGATTATCTAAATTCACGTTGGAATGTTAGGGTAACAAGATTTTAGGTAGATAAGAAATTGTGTCTAAAACGGTATGACTGGAACAATTTTTAGTAGTTTTTGCACTTGTAGAAAATATCATACTAAATTTTGTTAATACTTTATTTCAGAATGAAAACATTTCACTTTAATAAATTTTATCCAAAATAATTTGAAAAATCAACTTGATTCAAATTCAATTTTGCTAATGTTGATTCAAATAGATTTTTAGGTTTGGTTGTCAATATTGACCAGGTGTGATTGCCTCTTTCCTTTTGTGCAGGTTTCTTCACTCAATGACTTGCTGGCTTGTGACAAAGCAGTACCCTCACAGCCAGTTTCATGGGAAGTGCCAGAAGAGCTTGCTGATCTATACACCATATACTTGAACAGTGAACCGGCTCCTGAGAACCTGTCTCGCTTGCAGTATCTGTTGGGTATAAATGATTCCACAGCTGCTGCTCTTGGGGAGATGGGAGATAGATTGCTCAATTCTACTAAGGAGGAAGAGAACTTTGTATTCTAGTCTTCTCATCAAATGTTTTTGCATTAGGCATACATACTGGAGAGGCCGCAAGTGCTCTTCATTTTGCCGTTTCTTATTTGCCATTTGTTTATCGGTAGCAGAAACAAAATATCACGATGTATAATCTTTGGATTAGAGATGAGTGCAGTGTTGAAATATTAGATGATATTTTTTTGAGACAGTTGAGTTTATTACTTGTAATTTTATATGAATGAAAATAAGTTGTCATAAGGAAAACTTTCTTTTATAGGAGCGGGGATAATTTTATAATTGGAATTTTGAAAATTATGGAGGTACAGGAAGATGATATGGAGGTGCAGGAAGAAGCAGTCTAAGTTTTTTCGTGGAAGTTGTGAACTGCGGGTTGTTTTCATAGTTTGACTCCGCATAACTCTAGGGTTTTTGTTTTCTCTGAAATGACCAAATTGTCTATGGGTTATTCATCTTTTTTCTCTTTCTCTGCTATACTTCTGGAACTGTGTTCGTTTCCCGTTCGCATCTCTCTTTGCAGAGGAAGATTACGTAGAAAAGTTCATTTTAAAAAGTTTATTTTAGAATGTATTTCATACATTTCGGAAATTCTATTCTGAAAATTTTATTCTAAAAATTGTTTTAAAATTTTGAAAATCCTGATCAACTGGAGAGTGTATCCTGAAAATTTGTACAATAATTAATCCGGAAGTCATTTTAAATAAGGGTGAAATGATCATTTTAAAAATTGTTGGGGGTGCAGAAGAAAAATGGGGATGCAGGAAGAAAAAGTCTAACTCTAACATTGTAATTTGAAAGTTATTTTTTTTCACATTTACATAATGCGAAAATTAAAAAAACAATTCATTGAGGTGAAGAATGTGGGGGCGTTGGAAAAACTACACGTAAATTTACCACGGTATAGAAGACATGGGGATGAGAGAGAAGCACAAATAGGAAGGGGTGGGGTATAGATGAAATGTTCTGAAATACAAAAACAGAGTAAGAGAATGGAATGACGAAGGAAGACCAAACTTTAGTCCTATTAACGGGAACAAAACAAAAGGAAGGAATATCAATAACATGCTTGAACAAAACAGTAAATGGCTAACCACGATGTTGGAGTCCATTGTACCATGGTCTAGGAGAGAAGTTCCAGGAAACAAAGTTGTTTGGGTTCCCTTTGGAACCAACACTGTTCAAAAGGTGACTGCATTGTTAGACCACTATTATCAATGGATTAAGATACATTATCTTGGGTTAGGTTTCGAGTAAGATTGCATAATGCATGTTCAACATCATTCACGACGAAAATGAAATATATGGTGTAACGCTGAAGGAGGAACAACCTATTAGGTAGTGGGGCTTCAAATAGTAATTCAATTAAGTCAAATGGCATGAAGAGGCAGGAGGATTCCATGGAAGAAAGTAGCAAAGGATGGTTGTTGATGGTGATGAACACATCGCTCAGCCGCTAATAAACTGAGTGTATTGCAGCGAAAAAAATTACGAAGAAAACTTTATTTATAAGATCATGGATCTTAGACAAAATTTTCACTCGTATTATTAGTGTGTGAATAAAAAAATCTGACTAACAATAAAAATTTATTAGACAATGTTGATAGACTAAGTAAGTAAAATTTATGAGACGAAATAAATAAACTAAAATTTGAATGAAAAGAAATTGGTAATAAAACTTACTAATTTGATATAGAATAGATGATTATATTGATACGCGACTTAGACGAAATATCATTTTTATATAGAATCTATTCAAGACATAATTTATAATCACAATTCTTTGTTTTTTAACATTTTTTACATTAAATAACTATTCGTCTAATGAAATAAAAATGGATAAAAAAAATACTCTAATAGAAATTAAGTTGATAAATGATTTTAGTAGGTACACGTGAAAAGTTTTACATAATATTCTACACTCTTCTTCTTGAATGTGTATGTTGTCCATGCAAATTCTTTTCTTCAAGTCAAATTTTTTACATATATCTATTTATGAGCTACATAAACAACAGTATTTTTTTTTACTGTGTCTATATAAAGAGTGCAAAAGAGACCAAGAGATCACAGTAAATGGTCCAACATCTATTCTGTCTTAAGTTTTTGCCACAAATGTATAAGAAAAAAGGAAAGGAATATAATATGACCTAATTTGTGCTGTATATGTGTCAAAATGGTTTAGAATCCACCAACCCAATCATTATCACCCTCACAAGTTATATACAATTTTCTAATTTTAATCAACTCTATTTTCCATAATAAATCAGTTTACAATAGGAACATTTTCTATAGTTTTATATATAATTTAATTTTATCAATAGTATAAATATATAGCATTGCTTTCAGAAATATCTTCCCCTTTGTCATATAAATCTAACCCTAATAATAGCATGCACCTTATTACTGCTTTTATATCATAAGCCAAATTTCCTTCGGATAGTGGCAGTGATACCCACAAATAGTCAAACTGAACCTTATCCAAAGAGTTAACAACAGTTTGATTGTGCTTTGAGTGAGATTTTTGTTTGAAAAGTACATGCATATGAATTTGAAACTAATGCATGATTTGAAATAAGGATTAGTGGGTGTTAGCATAATGGAATAAAAAGTACTGGGGTAGGTATTATTGCATATGGCCAAATTCTAATGAAAATGTAGCATTCAGCATGCACAGGGAGTGTTTTTTATCATATAAACTTCTTCATGAATATTTTTTTAAAATTATAAATGGTAACAAATTCCTCTATTCATAAAAGTTAGTATAGTAGATTGAATTATATAATTAAATTAAAATATAAAAATGAATGACATTTTTTATTTCTACAAGTCAATTTTATAAAAAGCTCTCAATTCATGTACAAGATATCATGTACTCTTAAGTGTTGTTTAACTTGATTCATTATCAACCACCTAATGTATCCAATATTTGACAATGATTTTGTTTTCTTTTATTTGTTCAAGTATTTATAAAGCGATTTATTCAAACATACTCTAATTATCATTATTTAAAAAAAAACCTGATTAACTACAAATTAGTGACATTATCTCCAACTTTTGCTTTAGAATTGACTTGTGCAGCCAACACACTTTTCACCTGCTATTCTAAGTTCTTCACTTACTCTCACAAACCATATTTAAATATATGCTGTTTACTTTGGGAATTATTATTATTAAATTATTGTTATTATTATTTGAAGACAGAGAGGCAATAGACACTTAGAAGTCATAGTTGAAACTAACACTTGGGAGTTACAAGGTTTGGCGGGTTTGCAAACTTGGTTTCTGAGTTTCTCAAATAATTTTGTTGACTATAATTTGATTCCTTTTGTCATCTGTTCACACCCCAAAAGGACTGAGAAATTTTATAAATCACACTAAAAAAAGAAAGTTCTTTACTAAATTATTTGTGAGACTTGGTACAGTGTTTCGAAATCACTTAGTCACGTATTCCAAAAAAAAACAACCTTTCTCACTGTAGACTTCCAAGTTCATTTCTTAGACAACCAGCTACGTAGAAGAAACATTTTAATAAATTAATTTAATTTTATAATATCGGTTTATAAGATAAAATTTTACTTATTTATAGATTATTAAAAAATAATTTTTTTAGTTGATACTGTATCTTTTTATATTGAGACTCTTCAACTTAAACGTGAGACTATATATATAAGGATAATCTGATAACAGATATTTTAATAGACCCAACAAATGAGCTAAACTAATTTTATAAGACTGTCACCTAAAATAAGATTTACATACACTTATAAATTATTTTATATATATATATATATATTCATCTTTCAATCTCTCCGCTTAATTACAACCAATTCTTTTTTCTTAACGTTTTAAGGTTTAATTTCCATTAATAAAAATTTACAATGATCAGTGAAAGTAATACCTAATCGAGCATTTTTGGCATAAAAGTCCACTCTTACGACAATGGAGTAAAAGGTGAAGGAATATTTGACTAGAAATGAAATTGGGTAGCATTTGTAAACTACTAAGCAGCATTCATGAAGATTAGGCAATGTAGTCCAAGCGTGATGGACCCAACTAGCTTCAGCGTTCCAAAAACTGTTTCCCACCACGCAACCAAATTTAATAATAAATGCAAATAGTAACATTACAAGTAACAACTTGCGTGAATGAATATTTATTTTCCAATCTATTTACTCATATTTTGAAAACTTGCAATGCAGGTAAGTGGTGGCAGAATAAGATAACTTCTTTATCATGCATTACACAACTTTAAATTTATATGATATAATTTTAAATTTATAAAAATGAAGCCATATCATCTTAACACTATTTCAATATGAAAAAGGTTTGATTTTTTTAATTTAAAGTAAAAAAATATAAAACTCAATATGTATGCTTATTAAACTGATATAACTTTATTACTTACACCGAAATTATATTAAACTGATATGATTTTATTTTTACAAATCATGTTAGAAATGCATAATTTATTTTTAATAAAATCATGTTAAGGTAACACGAATTATCTATATAAGTAATGTTTTAAATATGTCAATTTCTATAAATGTTTACTATAATAAGATTAGAAAAAAAAATTTATTAAGTGTAAGTCCTATTTTTCTTTGTCAAAAACTTTGCTTTTCGAAAACATTTTGCTATGTTTATCGGCCATAGCATTTTTCTTTAAATTACACCATCTTTTACATTTATTTTTTTATTACATTATAAATATAAAATATTTGCTAATTTGTTGATACTTTGACTCCTTTTATCAGAATTTTTTAGAAATTTTAAGTGAGTTAGAAATATCACACGAAGTGGAAACAAATAAAATACAAATATAAAATTTTGGATTTGAGACTTTAACAGTTAGAGTTACTAACTAGACATTAGTTTTTAATTTTCAGACCTTTATTAACTTTGAGGTACTTTTGGAAAATATAAAATAATTTGAAAAGTTAATAATATAAGACATTAAGTTTCTGACCAAGATTGTTTTAGTTTATCAAGTTCTATAACGTTAAGTATTTAGAAAGAAGAAATTGTGTTTCATTTAATCTTAGTAGAACTGTGTCTTATGCAGTTATAAAGTCTTAAAGTTGATAATGGGTGACTCATAATAATTGTTCATCAACATATTTTAAAGGATTTACTTACATCAATTATGTTAAAATTAGACATATTAAGCATTTTTAGTATATAGTAATCATACCAAAATTAAAGTGGATCATAATTGAGCATAGATAATTAACTGCTCCATGCATAGGGTCCAAAATGGAGTGCTCATGCCTCACTATAAATAAAGCTTGAGGAGCAGTGTTTGCTTCACAATCCTAAGGCACAAGCACCATTATCAAAAATGGCATTTCATTCCTGTGCTCATACCTTTTCTTTCTCCATTTTGTTTTGCATGTTTTCCATGGTTACTTCTCAGCTAACTTCAAGTTGCTACCAATCAACGTGTCCCCAAGCCCTCTCCATCATCAGATCCTCAGTTATCAGTGCAGTTGCCAAAGAGCATCGCATGGGAGCCTCATTGCTCCGTCTTCATTTCCATGACTGTTTTGTCAATGCATGTTTCATCTTTCTTTCTCACTTTCAACTAATCTCGTGCATATATGATTCAGATTCATGTTAAAACTATAAGACTTCACTAATCTGAATTATACAAATATATAGCTCCGTGTCTTATATTTTAGAAATTACATATATCAGCGTATTTAGAAATTACACATATCTATCTATCCTTGTCCGTATTGTATCTGTGTCCGTGTTAATATCTGTGCTACAATGTTTTAAAACTTTTCATACAAAACTCTTTTATGTAGTAGACTTCTTTCAGAAATTATACAACATTTTAAAATGTCACTAATACTGTTTTTCGTAATATATGTGTGTAAGTACTCATGCATGCATCCAGTCCTTGATAAGTGAATGTGAACTTTGAATTCAAACTGCTTTTTGCGAGTGGAAGAAGAAAACTGTTTGGCGTAGTAGTTGAAATTTAATTGAATTTAGCAAGCATGGAATGAGAAGTTGACATGCAAGTTCAGTTAACCAAATAACATTTTACCTTAGTCAAATTAGCTCAGTTTTTAGAATAGTTAAACACACATTTCCTTACATCTTCTACATGCGTTTAATGCTCATTATTAGAAGTATGAGGGGGCATGTCAAATTAACTGCATTTTTATCCTTGTTGATATGATGAATTAATTTGTTAAGATACAACTTTTGTAGGGATGTGACGCATCTGTTCTGTTAGATGACACTTCGAGCTTTACTGGAGAGAAAACAGCTGGTGCAAATGTGAATTCTTTGAGAGGTTTTGATGTAATTGATGACATCAAAACTAAAGTGGAGGCTGTTTGTCCCGGAGTTGTTTCTTGTGCAGATATTGTAGCTGTTGCTGCTCGTGATTCCGTTGTGGCAGTAAGTTTAATAAATATGAACAGATAATATCTATAATAATAAACAAGACAAAGACAATGTATAGTATAATGCTATTCATATATTTGTCTGCTTGTTATTACATTCTTAAACTTTTGTTGTTGCTATAACTAAAATAGTTATTGTAAAGTACATAAATTTATCATACATAATTGTTTATGATCATATGATAGTGTAAATTTGTAGACAATTTATTGGTACATGTTTTTTGGGTGTTTGTATCTCAGTTGGGAGGTCCATCATGGAATGTTGGGTTAGGCAGAAGAGATTCAACCACAGCAAGTAAAGATGCCGCCACTAAGGATATTCCATCCCCACTTATGGATCTTAGTGCCCTTATATCTGCTTTTGCAAACAAGGGATTTAACACCAAGGAAATGGTAGCACTGGCAGGTAAATTAGAACTAATCTCTAGTTAATTAATTAATCACATACATGTATCTAAGTAAGATTGTGCATGCAACATTATCACATGTTATGAATTATCTAAGTCTTTTATCTTTCAAATTTTCATGTACATATAGGAGCTCATACAACTGGGCTAGCCAGGTGTCAGCTGTTTAGAGGCAGGGTTTATAATGAAACCAGCATTGAGTCAAACTTTGCAACATCACTCAAGTCAAACTGTCCAAGCACTGGTGGAGACACCAACCTTTCTCCACTTGATGTCACCACTAGTGTTCTATTTGACAATGCCTATTTCAAGAATCTCATCAACCAAAAGGGGCTTCTACATTCTGATCAACAGTTGTTTAGTGGTGGTTCTACAGATTCTCAGGTCACTACCTACAGCAATGACCCTTCAGCTTTCTATGCAGACTTTGCTAGTGCCATGGTGAAAATGGGAAACCTTAACCCCTTAACAGGGAAAAGTGGCCAAATTCGTACTAATTGCCGCAAGGTTAATTAAAAGTTACTAAGAAAATAAGATGAGCAAAAAAACAAAAATGCTCATGCAGTCACAATATATGTGATCTTTCATGTATTATGATATTTCCTTGTGTATGCTTAGTGATAATAATCTAAGAATTTAAGTGTAAGGCGTTGTGATTAGAAGCTTCTGTCCTCTCAAAATAGAGGGGAATTAAGGAAAGTGGTGTACTGAAATTCTATGGCTTGTTAATTGAAGTCTTTGCATCAATGTGTATCACATTAGCAAGCAGAAAATTTCAGCTCCATATAACTACTATTGTTCTAGAATTATTTGTACAATGTACTACTACATCTGCCATGATATTAATAGTGGCTAACTATATACCATTAATAAATAGAAAAGTTTGATAAGACAATCGATCCAACCAGCTGAAAATGCAGAACAGCTTATTATGTAATTCTTCCTAAAATAAATTTGGTCAGTTCCTAGTTAATTATCTGAAATGCAAATAACTAGACCATCTGTATCAGAACATGAAACACTGCCTTTGTCAATAATTTATAATTTTTTTGTTTGTTACTCTCCAATCAACATTTTGGTTAGTGATGTTCTTCAGTTAAGTCAGGGGAGTGACTGATCCTTTATAATTTATAACATAGCTCTGTGTTGATAAACATTATGTTTCATAACTGTTAGAAAGAATAATATAACTCCTTTGGAGTAAAATGGCCAAACTAAACTTTTTAGACTTAAACGTGTTATTAATTTTTGAAAAATTTACAAATTTTACATTTAGTCTCTAATAAATTATTTTAACTTTTGGTTCTTGTGCCATGGCTAATTGAGTCAATTAAAAGGGAAAAAATCAAAGCCGTGCAGAAGAGTATAGCGTCAAGTACCAAACAAAATGTAACAATCATTGAACAGTTCAGCAACACGCGTGCTCTATTCTTTATTAAAGAGAATAGATTTCCCTTATACTTCGTTCATTTGATTTGAACCATTCAGTAAACCATTACACATTTGTAACCACATAAAATTTTAATTAATATAAACACTTCCAAGGCACAAGGCAATTGGTCTCACAAAAGAAGCAAAGAAAAATATTAATAGTAACAGCAAGCAATTTACAGAATCTTTTAACTCTTTGCGGTTCATTATGTGAAGTTTTGAACCAATAGTCTTATTATGAACACTGATAAACAGTAAATTAAGATAATGTATAGAGTATAAAAATTGGCACATATAAAACTTTATATCAAACAGTTGCTCAAATCATTATCCTTCTCCAGTTGTGACCAAGACATTGAAATAATATGCAGTGCTAGTTGACTTTTCTGCAATTGTACCTGATCTCTCCATTGGACCCTGTAAGAGGCTTCAAGTTACCCATCTTAATCATGGAAACTCCAAAATCTTTGGCAAAAGCATAAGGGTCACTGCTGTATAGTTGCACCAATCTGTCACTGTCACAACCATCACCCTTGAATAGCTCTTGATCAGAATGGAGGAGACCCTTTTTGTACAACAAAGCTTTATAGTATGTGGTGTCAAATTTTGAAGAAGTGGCATCAAGGGGTGATAAGCTATTGTCTCCTCCTCTTCGAGGGCATGACTCACGCAAAGTGGCTGCAAATTTGGGGTCTATGTTGGTGTCATCGAAGATCCTGTCCCTGAAGGTTGCGCAGCGTGCTAATCCAATGGTGTGGCCACCAGAGAGGACCACCAAATCCTTGAGGTTTAGTCCGTGAGTTTGGAAATTGGCAAGAAGTTGTTGAAAGTTGAAAAATGGAGGAGGAAGATTGGCATTTGCAGCATCCCTGCTTGCATTTCTTGCATCTCTTCTGCCTAGTAACACTTGGTACCAATATTGTGGACCTCCCAACTGTTAACAATTAACACTTCAAGAAAAGTATATGTATACACAACAAAAATTATAGTAAGATTAGAATATCATACATCTACAATACATCATTTTAACTGATTTTTGTATGATATATGTGAAGATTGACTCTAATATACCAGACCATCTGCTAAAGAGCTTAGTTATACAATCGGATTAGATTGTCTAATATGAAAAAAATAACGGTCTAAGAAGGACAATTTAGTAGTGTTAAGACGAGTTAGATAGTACAATTTAATAGTGTTAAGATGAGTTAAATTTAATAGTGTTAAGATGAGTTAGATAGTACACTAAATGTGTATTGTAATTATTTTAGTAATTTTCTGTCATTCTTTATTATAGTGTGTATATATAGAAGCTGTGTGTACTTAGACCAAACACACTTTATTGTGAGTAGATTCTGTGTGTAAACAGTCTTTTGTTAATAAAAGTATTTTCTCCAATCTTATTTTTATTTTTCTTGCTTTGTTAATGTTGAGAATCCAACAATATATAATGGAGCGTTTTGAATTTATAATTACTATGAACATGGTTTTAGCCACAGAATAATTTCTTGCAGAGGGAGAATTGATGAAAGATTTGGATTGCACTCACTATGGCTACAGAGTCACGAGCTGCTGCAGCCAAGATATCTGCACATGATACTACAGGACCTTTGCAAACTTTATCAACTGCTGCTTTGATTTCATCAACCACCTCGAATCCTCTGATTGAATTCAGATTTGCAAATGCAGTCTTCTCCCCCAAGAAGAAAGGTGTGTCATCAAGCAGCACTGATCCATCACAGCCCTGCATTTTAGATTCATGCTAAATTTGTTTAATACTATAAAACAACTTTGCTTTGGGTTCTTTAGTTTATCATATATTGCTTAAGCTTTTGTTATTAGGTTCTGACTTGTACCCCACGCATCATTTTGCATCACACACAATTGTTTCATTCTGCTACCGTTGCAATAATATCCAAGTCTTGCATTTTATATGTGGAGCATGTCAACTAAAGAGAATTTTGGCAAAAGCACCAAAATGATGTAATTTATTTTCTAAATTATCAATTTTGTGTTGAAATTTTTTTCTCACGAAAATAAGTAAATCCTACGGAAGGCTACAACTTCAACCGTCGTTATAAAAATAATGAAATCGTGTCACATTGTGATAATTTCTTCATGTGAAAAAACAAAATACTCGTACCACATCATTCTTTATTACGGCAAAATGTAGAAGTCAGGTCATTTGACAATTTCTGAAGATAGGAAAGAAAACAGAAATCGTGTCATATGATGATAGTTTTTTTATTGTCAAAAAATTACTACTGAAGTCGTGCTGCTGTCATAAGACTTCCTTCTTATTGTAAAATTGTATTTCCATGACATAATTTACTTATTTTCGTAAAAAAAATAATTTACATCAGGAATAAAACTAATTTTAGTTATGTAACTATACTTTGATGATAAAATAATGTGCAACTTACATTAACAAAGCAGTCATGGAAATGCAAACGCAGCAAGGATGCTGCCATGCGTTTTTCATCAATAATTGCCTGCTTAACAACTGAGTATATGATTGGCAATGCCTGAGGGCAAACTTTGTTATAATAATCAGGACTTAGCTGAGCAAAGGTAGGGATCATAAATGTTGCCACCAAAGTAGCTACAACAAGCACAACAAAAGATTGGAGATGAATATTCATTGTGCTAATAAGATATTTCTTTGTGACTGTAGCTAGCAAAAGTGTGTAGGATTTATATAGGAGGAATGATGTAGAGAAGCTAGATCCTAACCATAGCTTAGTTCCTTGTTTGAGTTACCAACACATATAATATTCTAGGTCATAACACACCTAGTGATTTTTGGCTCAGTACCATTGACCACTATCCCATAACAATTGTTCAAGCATGCCTCACCAACTCTCAGATGCAGACGTATAATATATAGATACACATGTTTCAATTATATACTGATCATTAGAAAACTAATTATGATGAAATTATTAGGTATTTCAAGATGATTGATATATAATGAAGTTTTAATATTAATAAACTATGGACCATGAAAGAAATTATAAGATAAGTTCTAATCCAAAACCACAAGATAATAGGTTTACCAATTTTCTTCCTTATACTATTAGATATGGGTACTTAGGGGTGATGCATTTAATTAATAAAGTGGCATGAGAAAACACATTAATCAGATGGTTGATTACTTAGAAACCATTGATTAGCCAACATGTTTTGTTAATTAACTATTTATTGAGTTGAAAAGTTATGAAAGGGACACCTAAACTTAAGCAGTTGTGGGACAAGGAAAGCCAATCTAAGGTACCCCAAACGTTTCTTATGTAATAATCATATCATATAAATAAAAAGAACCCTCTCTTAGAATATTTTTTCTATTATAACATTGTTTAGAAAGTTTAAGGCGCATTGGAACTCACACATTAAGTAAAAATAACTGACATAAACAATATATAAATAAATATCTATATATATAAATTTGCTGAAAATTTATTGGTGTCAAAATATTTACCTAATTGTGACTCTACCTGTGGGTTAGTGTTAATGAGTGTAATCAAAATAAGAATTATAATTGAAGGGGGAGGGGGGGCGTGTGGGCTTAGGACATGACAAATTTTTATTGGAGGAGAAACACTGTAGAAAAATAAGAATTTAATCATTCAAATATTCTGACTATAGATATAATTTTAAGATTTAATTAAATTTTTTAAGTACTTTATTCCTCTGTTTAATGTTTAAAATTTTTTATATAATTTTTAAATTGAGTAATCTATTATTTGATTTTATCGTCAACTAGGTTGACATGACCTAGTTATTGTTTATATATTCCCATATAAAAAATATATAATTAAGTTTTAATTTTTTTCATAAATTTATAAATTTTAAATTAAATTTCTATTAATTTTTTTTTAAAATATGACAATTTGATATTTTTTGGAAGAACTTAACTAAAAGTGTAAAGATTTATGTATTTAACAGAATTAAAAATTTTAGTAAAAACTCAATTAAAGATATTCAAATTTGTAACAATCTTAAAACTTAATTATTGTGTTTTTCTATTTTTTTCATGTGAAAATATATAACCAATCATGCAAAATAACGATTATGTAGGCTTAATTGATAACAAATCAAATAATAGGATCAATTGAAAAATATAAACTTTTTTAATACTCAATAAAATATTTCTTTTTTAATAAGAAGTTCATTAAAAAAATTTAAGTTATAAGAGACTTACAACATAATAATATTACTAAATTAAAGGATTACTAAAAATGAGACTTAATCTATCAATACCTTCATTATACTCACAATAATAAAAAAAAAGAAAAATAAAATGTAAAAAAGTGTCGTCGAAAATGTAAATAGCACTACTATACTGGCAAATGATAATTATTGTATGAAACAACTGTCATAGCTTTTATACGAAGTTATACTGAAAATAAAGATTATTAGCAAGTCCATATCTTAAACTATATATAAAAAACAATAAATACTATGTTAAAAATAATTCCATACAGAGAAGGTTAAACTACCTTGAAAGACCAAAATTATAATAAAAATGTAAGAGATCGCTTTTAATGGCTAAAATTGAGTTTTTTATTTTGATTCTTTAGAAAGTTTGAATTTAGTTTGTCAACGTATTAAAAAACGTTATCTAATTGGGTTAGGATCTAAAAACTCTGGCCTACAATATTAATTATTGATTGATAAAAATTAAACTAAAATATATTTATCACACAGAAAAAAATAAATAATGAAGTTTTGTGTTTTAATATGTTTATTACGTTTCTCTCTTTGGTCGCTGAAAAAACTCACCTATTTTTTTATTGTTGATACTGAGTCGGATCATGATTCATGTCACTTCAGCAGTTTTTTTCTTTCTTTTTTAATTTGAACAGATCTCACAATAGTTAATAAATCGTGATCTTTGAGATTTATTTGAAAAATAATATATGTTTAAATATTAAAATTATTTATGAATTATGTCAAACTCAGTTGAAAGAGTTTTTCTATCAATAAATTAGACCTAGATAAAGTTAAATTATTGGTTAATTAGTTGAGATAAGTTGCTTTCAAATCTTACAAGAATATTAATCCATTAAAATACTAGCTGAATTAAATTGAAGTTGGGCCTTGTAGTTGTCGTATTGGGCTTCAAATACTTATCTGGATGCATTCTTTCTGTTCCTCCTATTTTCTAAAACACCTAAAATATTTTTTTTTCAGATTATATAATTGATAATAAATTTTTATATTTTAAACTATATAATTTAAAATACAATTTTTAATTTTAAATTATATAATTCTGATAAAATAATTTGAAATATTTTATATTTCAGATTGTAAATTTAAAATATAATTTTTTATTTAGAATTATATAATTTAGAGTGAATTTTTTTTATTTTGGATTATGTAATTTAGAATAATTATTTTTATATTTTAAATTATATATCTCAAACATAATTTTTTAATTTTGAGTTATATAATTAAAAAAAAACATTAAGAGGTGTATAATTTATTTAATTTTTTTCAATCATTTTAATTATTTTGGTGTAGTTGTTTTTCCTAATTTTTCTCTTATTTGTTATATTTACGGTTGCAGTTGTAAGCCTTATTGAATTTATTAATAAGAGTGAAATTTCTCCATTTTTGGAAAGTTTTACATTATTTATTTTCTACAAGCATCACCTTCCTCGTTCGGCGCCGCCGCTACCGGTGACCGTGCCGCCGTCGAGCCAGTCCGCCGAGCACCGCCGCCAGGGAGCACTGCACCTCCGCGGGTCGGCGCCCCTCAATCGCAACTCCTTACCCCAAACTTCTCCCTTCTAACCCTAAATTGTGGTTTTGGGGAATGACGGTTTATGAAGCCGAAAAAGAGAGGGGCTCGTTTGTGATGTTGGGCCTTGCCCTACGATATCCCTTACTGCACCCCCACTTTCACGAATACACCTCGCTTAAGGAGAAAAAAAAAAAAACTAGCTCAACAGGTTTATTCCTTTCTTTTTCTGCACCAGTATTTTTGCTTTTGAGACACTTTTCCACAGAAACTTGGGTTTACTTTTATATTAAACGTTTTGCATTTATTTATTTTTTAAATAAACTATCGCCACATTTTACTTTTATGGATGTTCTATTTTTAAAAAAATAATACATGTATAAAAGATACTCACATGGAATGGTGTGATTCTTTGCCAACGACACTAATAAGGGCAGCCAACAAGAATAGGGAAGAATTAGCGGAGGAGGTAAGACATGACTTAAGGGTTTTTCTGACTTTTTCCTTTTACTAAAGGGTGCAGGTTGAAAAAAGGCGGTGCATGAAGAAAAATCTGAAGATAAAATAAAAGAAACACAAACTTCTGCCAAATGGTACCAAAACCTTAATTTGAACAAATGGCAATTCGAAACATCCGCAACAACCTCAGGTTCGTTTCAATTCCTCACTCTTATGATTCCACCTTTCACTTTTCTCTCTTCTTCTCCAACTCCCCACCTTCAAGTTCAGCCACACCCCTTCTTTCTCCTCTCCGCCTGTCAAGTTATTTGCTTTTCTCATTTGGGTGTTCCACTCTTTGCTCCCTCAATCACCCTTTTGCGCGTTCTTCAACTTTTCCCTCTAATATTGATAATGGGCACTGGCGCTTCAATCTCAATTTTCACTTTCACACTCGCGTGTATTTTTGTACGCGTACGTATACTCCTTACCGGGGTAGGCCTATTGCTACTTCAGAGCAAGTTGCTCAGATCATTGCACTGATTCGTGAGGATGGAGATGATTTGGGGTCTAAGTTGAATAGTATGAACGTGTCTTTGTCTGATGCATCCGTTGTTGACATTTTCCAGATATTAGCAAGCGAAAGAGTATCAGCATTGCAGTTCTTTGATTGGCTTAAAGGTTCTGATCCTAATATTTGTTGTGATCCTGATTTAGGTAGCTTGTTTGTTAATAACTGTGGGTTGTTAGGGAATTATGAGGCAATGGTTCCCGTTTTGAGTGGATTTAGCCTTAAAGGGGTGTTTTTGGGAGTGAAGGCTTTTGGGTTTTTGCTGGATTTAGGTTTGGACAAGGCTTCTAGTATGGAATGTGTGAAAAAGATTATGGCTGTGTTTAATGAGGTTGGCGGGGTTTATCAAAGTTGTGGAGTTCAGTTGTTGATAGAAATGTTTGGTCTTTCGGGATCGTTTGAGATAGCTGAGTTTGTGATAAGAACAAGTGGGAGGAAGGTGAAGAACTATCATGTCTTAATGAGGATAATGTGTAATAGAGGTGATTGTAAAAGAGTAGGAGATTTGGTTACGGAGATGGAGAGAAGTGGTTGTGATATGAATGCAAGTACTTATAATTTGCTACTCAGTTGTCTATGCAAGAGTGGTAAAATCGATGAAGCTTGGCAAGTGCTTGAAACTATGGAGAAAAACTTTGGTTTAACTGATGTGCATAGCTTTGATATTCTTATTAACACTTTTTGTAAGCGGCATCAGTTTGATTTAGTTCTGAAGCTTCTTGATAGAATGACTTTGAAGGGTATTGAACCAAGTATTTTAACTCATGCTGCGGTAATAAAGTCATACTTTGAATCAGGAAAGTACGAGGAAGCACATGAGTATGTGATTGGTTCTGCCGATAAGCTTAGCTCTTCTAGCAATGCAAACTACAGCTTGCTTGCTACCCTTCATTTGAAGAATGGGAATGTGCTGCTTGCAAGTAAGGTTCTTTCTGAGATGATGGACAAGGGTCTTAAACCTAATTTTTCAGCATATAAAAAAATTAGGATGCATCTTGAGAAGAAAGCTGAAAAAGATTTGTCTATGGAATTATCAAGAAGATACTTGAGCTTTGAAAAATGAAAAGAGATGCTGGATTTTACGTGACCAGATGATGTAATGTCATTCAGTGTTTACTTAGTAGTTGCTCTCCATACTGAGCGGTTCAGCCAATGACATTTGCTTCTGCGATTTTGCTGGTAATCAGGTTTGTCCTACTCCATTGTAGGTATTGATTTCCAGTACTGAGAGAAATTATATCTTTGTTATAATCTTCTTGATGTTTTATAGATGACAAAAACTCACCTCAAGTGGTTTGGTCATGTAAGAAGAAGAGCAACGATAGAGGCTCCTCAAACGAATAAAGTGGATGGAATCAAAGGAAAGATGATATTCCGGCTAAAATGGATAAAGGAAGACAAAAGAAAACTTTGGACTACAGAAGACCTAACACTAAATTATTTAATTAAAAATGAAGCCCTGTCGAGTCCAAAGAAGAAAGCTTGGTTGTTGCGGACAGGATGAGAAATAAGTGTATGTAAAAAAGGGAAATGCATTCCCCCTCCCTAATTTATCAAAAGCAATGATTTTTTCATGTAATGTATTATTTTTGTATAATGACGGAAATAGTTAAGCTCCCCCAGCCTCTCAATAAAGTGTTGTCTGTACTCTTGGTCCCTTGATGCAAAATGCTTTAGCTTCGCCCTTCGTTTTGTATATGTTCTTGGTACTTTAGTTGTCTATTGTTTTGGTTTACATTTATTCTAACTTTCGGACTTACCAAAATAATAATTATAATAATAAGGGGTGAGAAGAGAAACGGGAACTTGATGGCAAACCAATTTGTTGTGGCAGAAGTGGCTAGTTGATAGGAATTGTACATCTAATCCAGTGCATCTCTCAGTCTTATTCTTCTCTTTCTTTCTCTCTTTTTCTATTTTCTTTTGTGGTAATAAAGTAACTTAATTTTCTGCCCTCCAAATATCATTTTCTTTGTTTGGTTTACATTGTGATGTAATGCTGGATCAGATAGTATGTTATACTTTCTCATTTTTGCAAGAGTCTTGGCACAAACTCTGAATACAAAAAGGGAGTTTTTTTTTTTTTCACCTAGTAAAGAATAAAATGAAATTGCGTAAATTAACTACTTTCTCATTCTTGCTCTGAAACTATTCGCGAGATATTATAACTGCTTCTATTCAATTGTTTGAACATACTATGATTTGATAAAAGTTTGTTCATGACCATTAACTCTTAAGCACTGATTATTTGAAAGACACAAATTATTGTATTGTCTTAGAGCATTGAAAAGATTCATGTCCTATATTATTTGATTTTACTTACCTCCAAGTATTTATATATCAATATCTGTGAAGTCCTTTTAAACAGATAATTAAGTATTGGTTTGAAATGCATCACATACAATGTGATTGGCACACGTCTCAGGTTTTAGATTACGATTTTGAGTTCAACTATTCATGATTTGAAGTTGCTTAAAACAACACATACAGCACGCAGCATGTTTTCTGGAACAATAAACAGTCACGTCTAAAATTGACATGACTAAGCATATGATACAATACATACAGTTTCTTATTCTTTCCATTGCATACCGTTATTGTTTGTGATCTGTGATTCTAATTGACCCTTCTGCAATGGCATCTGATCTCTCCCTGATTCCCAGTAAGAGGCTTCAAGTTACCCATTTTGATCATTGAAGCTTTGAAATCTCTAGCAAAAGCTAAAGTGCTTCTACTGTATAGCTGCACCAGCTTGTCACTTTCCCTGCCTTGTCCCTTGAAGAGTTCTTGATCAGAATGGAGAAGACCCTTTTTGTGCAGCAAATCTGTGAAGTATGTGGTGTCAACTCTTGCAGGAGTAGCATCCAATTTTTCTAAGTTGTTGTCTCCACCACTTCGAGGGCATACATTCCTCAAAGATGCTGCAAACCTGGGGTCAATGTTGGACTCATTGTAGATTCTGTTTCTAAAGGTAGTACACCTTGCAAAGCCAATGGTGTGGCCTCCAGAGAGTGCCACAAGGTCCCTCACATTCAATCCTTGATTTTGGAAGTTGGAAACAAGCTGAGAGAAGCTGAAGGTTGGAGGAGGAAGATTGGAATTTGCAGCAGTCCTGCTTGCAGTCCTTGCATCTCTTCTGCCCAATAACACTTGGTACCAAAAGTGCTTACCCCCATACTATTAACAATGAAGAGAAGCATGTTACACTTTCAACAAAAATCACAATAAGAGAAAAAGGGATAAAACTTCAATTTTCTAATGATGGGTACGTTTTAGCATCTCTAACTTTTGATATGATATATTATATTAATCATTCAATAGTGATAGGAAATTAATATACAGTATTAACATTCCATTTGACAGTATGATAGTTTTTGTTAGGACTATGAGCTAATAGTTTAGTTTAATATTATTCCCGTTGTCCATGGAAAGCAAGCTTCATGATTGTTATTATATGAATTTTTTCCATAGTACTTTTCCTTATGAGAATGAAATGTTTGTGTAAACTTACAATGGCTACGGAATCACGAGCTGCTATGGCTAAGATATCTGCACATGACACCACTGGGCGTTTGCAGGCCTTGTCAACTGCTGCTTTGATTTCATCAACCACAGAAAACCCTCTTGCTGAATTATTATTTGGAAAAGCTGTCTTCTCGCCAATGAAGTTTCCAGTGTCATCTAGCAAAATTGATCCATCACATCCCTGTTGCATTTATGTTATATTTCAGTAAATTAGATCAAGCACTATAGTAGAAGTGAAATGGTGATTAGTATTCTACACCATTTTACAGCTCACAAGGCATAAAAGTCTTTAGCTACTGTTCAGCATTTCATTGGACATCATGAAAATTTAAATTGTAATTACAGTAAGGCACTGTTTTTATTTGAAGAATTATTGGAAGCTAGCAGCCATGAGTTAGGTGTGCATTCTGTTCCATGCAATTAAATTATTCTATAGTTTCATATCATAACATGCTTTCTGTCAGTTTGTGTAGCATAATAATAGAGTTTAATTAATTATTGCGTGCTGGTCCACTGTTATGGTACGTGGATGATAAGATAGAAAGTGGTTATAGAAACAATGATTGAATAAAGAAAGAGTAAAATATAAGAAAACATTGGTACGTGCAATTTGTTATGAAGTTCCTTTCAATGTATGCATGCAGTTACCTTTAAAAAATTTGTAAAAGAAAATTTCAGACTCTTTGTGGATTTATACATTTTAAAAGGAAAGAAAGAGAATCTTTAAAGATAATAAAGGTGATACATGACAAGAAAAATATAATTACAAAATAAGTGTAAAAGTTACTCTTAAACATTTTTATATTATTGTTTAATCACACGTTATCATGTATAATAAAATTATGAATTTTACAATAAATATTTTAACATTGCATCAATCATAATTTATATATTACTTGATAATGTAAAAAGTTTATATCCCCAATTGAAAAACTAACAGTTTATCTGATTTCATTTTCATATTATTGGAACCAAGACTGCATGATTCCTACTTGTGTCTAACCGATGATACTATACAAAATTAAACCACCCCACATTCACATATTCTTCCAACAGCTTAATGTAGAGATTTTACTTGTTCTTAAGAGTAAGAAATTACATACTCCATACAATCCAATAATGTATCACTAAAAACAGTTATAGTTGGGCAAACACAATTTAGAAAAGAAAAAATGTTTTTAATTCATATAGTTGAAATTTTTTACAATGACATACTTTTTTACATTACATTCACACTCCTTAAATTAAAGAAAAATTACACTTACATCTCTTATAAAGAAATAAGTAGGAAGACTAAATATAATTCAAGATATAATCCCAGAAAACATAATATAATTTATTTTGAAATCTCTGAAAGGAACTGATATTTTGTAACAGTTTCTTGTCTATATGCACAAAATAGTTCAAACTTACACCAGACACCACATGTTTAAGGATAAAGCTTATTTGTCAAAGTATATTTGCATATATGTTGAGCTAACAATTATTTAATGGTTAAAAGCTAAAATATTTTTCTTGTGTGAGAGGAGCATAGACTCTATATTAAGAATGTTTAATATGATAGCAGTAGTAACTTACATTCACGAAGCAGTCATGGAAATGCAAGCGCAGAAGAGAAGCTCCAATACGAGGTTCCCTGTTAATTGCTCGTTGAACCACTGACCTTATGACAGGTAATGCCTGAGGGCAAACTTTATCATAGAAATGTGGAGAGAGCTTTGCATTGGTGGGAATCATTAATGTAACCATGCAAATTACCACAAACACAACCAGTGATTGGATACCATGATGAGAAGCCATGTTTAAGCTATGAGTGATAACTTTGATACGAAAACAAAGGACTTATATAGAGGGAAAGAACATGGTCACCACAAGCCATGTTGTCTCATTTTTCATTAGTTTAATGAAGTTTACTGTTAACAACATTATTGTATTTCTGTTCAATATTATATTTGTGTCTGCTACCTTTGACCATAATATATAACCACTGCAACGTCAAATAGAAAAGGAGGAAGCAGCCCATAACTTCTCTTAAACATCAAAACCATGATTCAAATACAGTAGACCTGTTCCCTTTCCACATCCATTGAAGTGAAAGTTTGGCATGAACAGTGTCAAACTACCGTTTTCCTTTTATATAATGAGTTTTCAGCGAATCTTAATACATCTCTGTAAAGAAACTTGCATACAAAACAAACTTCGTTTTTTCTTCTTTCTGTAAATCTACTTAAAAGAATTATTAAGTGTATCATAACTTTTTACACACCACTTATATGCTTCAGTCAGTGTACACAACAAAACTTTAACTATTTTCACTATCATTCAATCATGAAATATATATTTGTAGGGAGGGGGTTAATTTTTTTAAAATTTTAATTAATAAGATGGATTTTAATTGGTTTGAATTGTATCAAAATTAAATTAAAGAGCCACTAAAATCAGTTTCTATTTATTACGAATTACTAATAAATAACTTATGTGACAGTACATATATATATATATATATATATATATATATATATAACAAATAAAATTAATAAAAATCAAAAGACGTATGTAATTATTGGATCTTTGATGGTTTTCGTCCTTTACTTTTTCTTTTCACGTGTAATTATTGAACATGTTACTATTCTTCAAGTGTAAACTGTAAATAAGTTTTGTATATAGGTTCAAGTACGACCTTACTTTTGTTTTGTTGTTTCAAAAAAAAAAAATTAGAATTAGTGTTTAGAATTTTATTTTCATTTCCATTTTTTATTAAAATTAAATTTAAAGAAATTTATATTTTATATTTTGAACAAGTACAGAATTAAAATATATAGTCACAATTTTGAGCACACATTGAATTTTAATGACGATGCAATGACATTAATCATCAGAGGATACTAGAAATTCTAGTAAATGACTTTCAACCACATTTTTATATACTTTCTTTATTAACTTTTTAATTAAATTTTTTTATGTGTATTACTTCTCATTTAATAACTCGTGATTTATAATTTTAAATAAAGCTTGAAAAAGTGTGTAAGAAGGGATGTGTAAAATAATTAATTGGAAAATGATAGTATTAAGAAGCTAACATGTACAAAGGTAGTGAAGACATGGTAGAAGGAGGTTCATGAATGACCATAGTAAGAGTTAATTAAAGGATAATAAAGAATGATGATTAAAGCAACAATGAAATTGAAGAAATTAAATTGGTGATGTTGGTAAAGAAGAAGTAAATGAGTAGAGTTATTGGTGAATTGTTTGGACAACTTGTTAATTATATGTTTAATTTTAGTTCATTAATTTAAATAAACAAACTAATCTTTTGATTAAATTTGAGTATTTAAATGAGTTAACAGTAAGCATATGAGGATTTACATTGACATACTTTACTAACCTCTTTATTTAAATTTATACAATGATCTTTCTTTAATTTTTTTCAAATTATTATATTATTGTAGTCAAATCACCCATAGTGAAATAAGTTACTATTCATTGTTCTACATATGTGTAGAGAAATTGGAACTTGAAACGTTCATTGTGAGAAAGTCTCCTTTAATGTCAACTTTTTAATTCGCTATGCGAAATGAGTGAAATTTTTTGAAAAATCCAATTTAGCATGTCATTTTTCATTTAACAACTTATCAAATTCGTTTAGTAGACATCAAATTTGAGCAAGAATTCACTTTATGGATATACAACAAAAACAAGATTCTTCTACAAGGGAAATACCGTTTCCACTTTGAGGGAGCTCTTGGGGCATGGTTTTGGACGTGGAAAGCATTGAAGAAACTCTATGTAGTTTTCATTTTATTTGGATATATGTTTTTTCTCATGCTCTTGTATTACTTGGCTTAATCATCTATTTATTGAAGTTTTATTGCATTGAAAAATATTTAAAAAATTATAAACTTAAGGTTGAAAATAAAATATTTTCATACTAGATGTAATTTTTTTTTTCTCTTGCTCATTCTTTAAACTATATATTATTTTATTCTTTTTTTCTTTATTTTTATTATTATTTATTTAATTTCCTACATTACTCTTATTTATTTATATTGATGTTGTTTAATTTATCTCGAGTTATTCATTTTTTCTATTCATTTATGTAAATTATATTATATAATTTATCTATATTTACACTGGTCCTATTGATTTATTTACGTTATTTAATTATATTCAATTATTTACTTGTCATACTAATATATTTATGTTATTTAATTTATTCCCATTTTAGTTATTTATATTATTTAATTTATTTTCAGTTATCCATTAATCATTTTAATTTATTTATTTATTTTTGTTATTTAATATCCAATGATTTTATTTATTTTTTATATCATTTACTTTATTTTCAGTTTATATAATTTAATTTATGTGCACAGGTCATCTTTATAATTATGTCATTTAATTTATATTCAGTTACATACTAGTTTTTTTACTAAATTTATAATCATATTATTTAATTTATCTTGAGTTACGCATTAATCATCTTTATTAGTTTATATTTTTGTTATTATTAATTTACATTTTTGTTATTTTATGACATACATACTCTCTTGTTATTTATTTATAAGTTCTTGTTTTCATTCTTATTTTATTTGTATTATTCTAAACATTATCTTTTTATAATTAGAAAAAATACATATCAAGTAATATAAAAATAAAGTAAAAGTAAATATTCTTTTATGAACTTAGATAAAAGAAAGTTATCCATACACTTGTTGTATCTATATGAATGATGTGTTTAAATTATTAGTTAAGACAAACATGCATCTTGTTGTATCTATATGAATGATGTGTTTAAATTATTAGTTAAGACAAACATGCATCTTAGTAGTCATTATGTTATGTGATTTTTGAAAATGTCAAGAATATATCTTTTGTGAAAGAGTCATATAGGTCTTGTTATAATGAATTGAGACTAATGTATAAGTATTTGTGTTTGGAAAGCCACAGTTTGGTACATTGCAAAATGAAAGGTGTGGTAGGGTCTAAAAAAGTATTTACACGTATACAAATATTTGAATAGTTCATAATAACATCTTAGACTAAGATATTCATAAGTTAGATATGGGTTTATAGCTTAACATCTTCAAGGTTAAGTAGTGAATATATATATTTTTTATTTGCGGATAAATAACTAATATTCTTGAGAAAAATAATTATGATTGTATCAATGTTTTAATGAGAAATACTTAACTATCTAATCATTTTCCAAGTAACTTTTGATGTTCATAGCGGATCATCCAAAGTGGAATATGAATCCATATATATTTGGTAAAGTGAAATTAAGTTTATAGTTGTAGGTCAAGTCATAGCTCTATTATTTATATTGTATGTTGAGTATGTTAAGATTGATAGTTAAAGCTTATAAGGACCTCATTCATTTTTTTATGTTTCTCTTTCATATATATCTATTGTATAAATAAAAATATAACTTGTTTTGTAAGATTTGTTCACCATAATTTTGGGAAACCTTCTCAAGAATATTAACTTATGGAAAACTTAGTTTTAATATCTTTAGAATATATAGTTCTCTACTATGACATAAAAGTGTTATTATTATACAAAACTTATATGTTTTTGTAATATATTATGAATAATTATAAATATGTAAAATGTCTACATACATTTATATATTATATTATGATTGATGTTGTCTTTAAGAAAATTTTGTTAAAAAAAATCTACTCCCAATTTTTAATTAAATAATAATTATTTATATAATAGTTGATGTTTTTCATTAATTTATCTTATTAGAGACTAATACCTAACTCGTTCTAAACATCCAAGTCCAAAAAAGCTACACTTTATATATAATATTATTTTTTAATTGAAACTATTGTTACATTAATTTGTTATTTCAATTTGCAATATTATTTTATTTAGTTTCAAACATAAAATTAAAAAAAAAACAATCTAAAAAATGCTAAAAATAATGTTATAATTAATTTTCTTTAAAAATTGAAATTGTAATAAAAGATAAAGGTAAGAAAATGAAAATATATTAAAATATAAGAGATAGTAATAGAATAAAATTAAATAAATTAGAAGTTACAAACTTAAAAACTAACTGAAATAATTTATAATTTATAAATTAAAAACTTTTAAAATAAGTAAAATTAGGTATTTATCAAATATTTTTTATATTGATTAAACTAATTTATAAAGTAGTATTTCTAAAAAAAATACTTAAATGAGGGATCTTTGTTGAGAGGGGAATATCGATTTGAAGATGCTTGAATTCAATGATTAAGATGCTTGATTATTAAAAATTTGAGAAATGAATATGGAATGCAATCATTTTAGACACTATAGATAAGTTTTGCAGCTGTTTGAGGCACCAAGTTACCCATGTGATATGCTATGTAAAAAATATTAGATTACTAATTATAATATGGCTACATAAACCTAACTGGTGGACTTATTGTACAGCATGTATTACATTATTTTGTTTATAAATTATGAAGGGAACAGCTAATATTCCTACAAGTTGTTGGACAGGCATTTGATTTTTTTTGGAATATCTAAAAGATGATCAAATTACGAGAAGGACAACAAGGACCCATATTCCAGTCAAAGGAATCTGTTAAATTATCCAACAGACAACATGATTGAGTTCTACCAAAACTGTCTTTTTAAATAAATAAATAAAATCTAGTTGATCATCTTTTACATCGTATTCCATATAGTGTGGTAGACAATGGAGTTAAATAGATAAGCAACGGGTGACTTGAAGTTTCTTATTTTTTAAAATGGTAAAATTTTGCCAGAGATTTTTTTGAAAAAAAAATTATCTAGTAAATTATATCACGATTATGTTCATGAAGTAGAAGTTATGTATGTATTTGCATCTGTAAAAGTTTAAAAGTAAAATAGTAGGAAAAGAAAAAATAAAGTGATTTTAGAAAAGATCTCTTATTCAGGTATATGAGAATTTTGAGTATTAATTCGGTGAAGGTTAACATCGATGGTATTGCTAAAGATGGTATTGCTAAAGAATGTTTGGATTTTTCTATATGTATATATATTTTTCATAGTAGCAGAGGTGAATATATAAGAAGTTTCTCATCTTTTCTTAGAATACAAAAGTCTTTATATGCTAAGGTTATGAGAGCCATTTTGGATATTGAGTTTGCTTGGAGTTGACTTCAGATATATTTGGCTTGAGTGTAACACTTCCTAATTTGTCAAAGTATTTAGTTCGTTTAATCTTATTCCTTGATCTTTGAGAGGGAGATGTAAAAAGTATATAAAGATATGTAAAGAAATTGAGTTCAAAGTTTCTCATATATTCTGTAAGAGAAACCTTCCCTGAGTCTCGAGAACAAGTTAGATAGATTTTAAATGGTATGATAATTTACGTGTTGATATTAATTAGATTTTTTTTTATAATATGCATCAACTCCTTTTGTTTCTTTTTGTTTAACTTGGTTGAAGAGTGTTTGTTATGTTTTCTTATCATGAGTTTAGCCTAGTCTCTCATAGTTTTGTATCTTTTCTTTTAATAATATGTTTCATGTCATGATATATAATTATTAATGATTGTTATTCTTTGATGTGTTAACATAATGGGATGTCAAACTTTATAATAGTACCTAACATGAATTTAAATATAAAAAAACAATGATTTTAGAAGATGAAGATTTTGGTTAATATTAATAAAAAAAATTTACTTTTTATCTTTAAATGAAATCGTATCAACTTATTAAAATTTTAATTTAAATAATAATAATAATAGAAAAAAATTTATTTTTTCTTATTTTTATAAATCTGAAATTGTGTCATGGTATAACTTTTTTATAATAAAATCATATCATACTGCTACAATTTATTATTTAAATATTTTTTTTTCAAAACATTATTTTAAAAAAATTTTGGACAAAATTACACCGTTTAAAAGAAAAAAAAAAAAACTGTAACATATAGTAGCATATGACAAATTTAGTAAACAATACTTTCAGTAAATTTTTATCAGACGTAAATCTTATTAATTCTATCATTAAACTTTAAATTCTTATAAACTTAATTGAGTCTACAAAATTTTACGCAATTCAAAAATTAATTCATATTTCATCTTCTATAAAAGGTGTGCACAAAGCAGGATGATACATATGGAAATGTCGAACTAGCCAGAAATCATTCCAGATTCCGATTCTAGGTAGGAAAAAAGAGTTAAACTCTCAAATAGATTTGTCAGTAGAAACAATTAAGCTCAATCAAACTCTTTCTCACTCACTAAATTTTAAGTCTACAACTGAGTTAATTACACTTTTTTTAATCAATACCAACTGAACATAATGTAGATCGAACCCCACACACTGTTTATGCTCATAGTTAGTAACACAGCCCAAGCTTGTTGCACAATCATAGCAGCAGACTCATGGCTCAGCAAGCTCTGACCCAACAAAGCAGCAAGTTTGTGATCCAGCATTCAACATACAAACATTATTCTGCAAAACCAGCAATTCATGGCAAGCTAGACTGTGGCAACTGAATCCAGCCGCAATTTCAAATATTTTTTAACTAATCTGCTATGTTATCAATGTTATCTGCCAAATGTTAATCACTTGTGATTTATGTGTTCTATTCTGCAAATCCCTCAGTTATGGGTTAAATTATTTGCATGATTCTGTTAGGTTCATTGTCTTTATATTTACATGTTTTGAACTCTTGCGGACTTGGGATTTTGTCTGCTAGTTTAGTTCATAAAATGACTTAATATTTAAAGAAATCAGTACCTAGAGTAATATTTCCGACCGGGTTTTTTGGAATTATTTTATATCAGATACTATGACAAAAGCATGAAAACAAAGCATCATTATTTTTTTCTTTTAATCCTTTATAAACACAAAAACTTTAGTTAGTAGAGAAGAAAATTTCAAATTTGAACATTTATAAAGGCAAATGATAGCAGCACATAACTTATTAAGAATAAGGGTAATAATCAATCTTTCCTTCTTCAAACCAGTTACTACACTGAAAACAAAGTCAAATGGTTATCTAAAACTAATACATGATATTTGGTATTGTGCTTAGAATAGAAAAAACGAATGAAAAGGGATTAGGTATTTAGAATTACATGGTGACATGCATGAAAACTTGCACTGATATTACTCTTGGTGAATATTCTGTATAGCTGTGGTGATATTTTTACAATCATATTCCATGATCTTCATCCAGTTCTCAAAGTCTCCAATTTCCTACGAATTCAGATGAAAGTTCATAGCAAGTTAACCTTTATATCAGTAAAAATATTAAATAAAATTTAAGCACATATCATCCTTTAGATGGCTTATCTTTGACAGTTAATTACCATTGAAATCCAAAGAAAAATATACAATATATAGAATATGAGCCAAATTTCATGCGAAGAAACTATACATTAATCCTCTCCTTCAATTCCCTCTTTATACTCCATTGTATAATTTTGTATAAGGAGTATCTGAAAATAAAAAGGGATTCTAGGTAGTAAACCATTTATCCCATCCCATGGCTACTCTAAACTTGATGGATGCCTATTGCCGGGATTAAACTCCTGCACTAACCTTAAAGTTACAACCATCTTCATTATTGGGACATCCCTAACCATAGAAGTAGAACCAAACCTCTATATTTCATAAGTGAAAAAGTGCCAAAAGAGATACTCAAAAATGGTGTCATCCACAATGAACATCTGGCAAGAAGAAACATGATCACACCCCTAAACTTGTACCCTCATTTGAAATTAGATGACGATGAAAACAACAAAACAATCTTTTACAAATAGAACTGTCTAAAACACATGAATAATCACAACCAAGGTTGTTGTTTTGTTACATGTCCCTTCTAATTCTTCTAATTCTAATCTACACAAATTAGCCAGAGCTGTGACCAATGCAACACAACAATAGTAGCTACATTAAAAAAGGGTTTTAAAATACTATCTACTTCGGCATTGTCATTGAAATAACAAAAATTTAAACCTTGATTGCAAGTAATAACGAAAACAACAAATTTAAAAAATACCCATCCCAAATTTCAGCAAAAGCAGCAATTGATCGATATTAAAAACGATGAATGAAAGAAAGTAAGTAGTGGCACCTTAAGAGCAGTGTTGAGGGCATGAGTGGTAGCGAGCCACTGATCAGTTTGCTTCATGAACCTTGTGATGGTGGCAGCAAGGGTTCGAATTTCGAGCTCAATTCGCTTCTGGTTGATGAAGGACTCTTGCACCCCGCCATTGACCGCTTCCACCAACAGATCAGAAACGCGCTCAGTTTTCCTGATGGCGTCCTTCTTGGCTTTCTCTGCGTACCCAGATGAATAGCGTTGACAAGATTGGATTTTGATGGAAGTAGAAGAAGGGGGAAAGAGAGATACCCGTGCGGTGGACAAGGACGAGCGATTTGTGGTGGTGGAGTTGGAGCAAATGTTGCAGTGAAGCTTCTAAGCCTTTTGGTTCTGCCTCCATTCCCACCGACCCTTTTCCATTCATCCGATTCAAAACAAATTGAAGAAGCCCCTCTACTTCTGGTTCGTGACAAGAACTTGCCGTGCAAATTTCCCAATGGAATATGGGTCCTGTGTTTCATAAAATCCAACTAAGAAAAAGAAAAAACTGAAGCATGGAATAAATTAATATTTGTAGGGGTGAAGGGCGGATAAAATAAGCATTAAAAAATATTTCATTTTTAATATAATACAAAATTACAAGAACTAATTTAATTAGTTTTTGTTCAAATTTTGCTAATAATTAATATAATTAAGGAGGTGTTTGTTATTTAATAATTTATCACGTTTCTTTAATAAAAAAAATAATTTTAATATGTAATTAATTTTGAAAAAATACTAAAAATTTTAAATTTAAGAAATATAATGGCAGAAAGTACTTTTCTTATCTTTTATTATTATGCTATAACCGTCTTAAAAATCTTACAAGTCATAAATAATAAAATTTCTTATGACTCTAAAATCCGATAAAATTTTTTATTTGAGAACTGTTCAGTGTGAAATACTTATTGTATTGAATTAAATGTATATCATATTTTTAGATTAAAAATAATATTATTTTCATTATTATTATTATTTAGGTTTAATTTTTTTAACGAAAAAAATTGACCCAAATCTGGTTCTCAAATTAAAAAGAAAAATATCATAGTTCATCAGATTAAAAAAAATGTTTTTTTTTTCAGTTCTTTTGTTAAATTAAAACGTTTTTTTTAATCTGTTTTCAATATTGACAATATAATTAAAAGATTAAAATAATATTTTTTAAAAATTTAATTGGTTAAAATAATTTTTAAATTTTGAAAATAAAAATTACATTTAATTAAAAAATTATTATCATAACTTAAATATAATTTATTCTCTTAAATTTTAGTTAAGATTACTTTTAAGATAATCAAAATGTAGAACAAATTTGTTGTTTTAAGATTACATTCATCACTCGTTAGTTACTGTCACGTAAACTACTGGTTTGGTCCTTCATTGACAGCATCCTCTGATGCTTCTTCCTTTACATCATCTAGTCTTGCCTAGAACAAACTTGTGACTTTCGAATGCTTTTTCATTTTCGACTTATTATTCTATTTGTTTATTTTACACTTGTGATTATGTCCCCAAAATAAGTGTGTGGTATTAATTTTATGTTAGCTTCCTTTGCGGTTTGTGGAAGCTACTTTGGTCTTACAAGTAAGCACACACACACAATATATATATATATATATATATATATTAAAGGGAGTTTAACTTTGTATGGTGTAACTTGAACAATGCATTTGGTCTTTTAAAAAGGGTTTCTCCTTCTATTTTTTTTTTTTGTTAAGGGGTTAGGCATATTTACATTTTTTTGATGTTTTTTTTTTTTTCATTTTGTTATCTTCAATTGGTTGCTTGATTTCTTTTCTTCTTAAATCATAATTTTATTTTCTGAGTTAGGGAACCTTGTCATGTTAGTATATTTTATTCATTTCAATTTTTAACAATAAAACTTGTTAATGGTTTTATTTTAGATTTTCTTGGAGATGAAATGACATATAAAAATTATGTAAAGCAAAAGATTAATCGAAAAAAATTGTAATTTATTTTTTTTTGCACTTACATTTTAAAGATATTAATTTATATTTGATTTTGTTATTGTTCTTATGTTCAAAACTGAATAATTTGTATTTAAATTTATATTTTTTATTAAAACACTTGCAGCCGACAACTGAGGATAATCGATCGGACTCAATTGAAGGTTCGGGAGTGTAAATAGAAAAGACCTTACTTTTTCATTGGGCCAACAAAGGGTGCATCTAAGGGAATCCGTTAGGTTAATTGGAAATCACCTTTCTCACATATATTCATGTAACAGTGATTCTTCACCTTCACGTACTCATTGAAATGACTATTATATCCTTAATAGAAAATTAAATAAATCCTACCTTCTCTCACTTCTTAATTTGTAATATGAAAAATATATTTCAAATTATACACTCTAAAATACATTTATATTCTAGATTATGTAATATAAGATAAATAAATTATATTCTAAATTTTAGAATACAAAAGTATGTTTCAGATTGAAAAATATAACAAAAACTTATAATCTGAACAGTACCATTTTAAGATAATTTTTTTTTCTAAATTATATAATTCAAAATATAAAAATTATATTCTAAATTATATAATTTAAAAAAATATTTTTAAAGTTTTTGAAAATATAACGGTGTAGTAAGAAATCATGGACGTCGAGGAGAATCACTCTTCCTGTAATGATAAAGGGTGAAATTTGTGCTTTTCTTGCAGTATATGATTACTGTCACAATTTTTTTCCCAGGAGTTTGGTGTTAGAATAACTGGTCAGGCAGAGGAAATTTTCAACAGGAATTTTAAGAGTTTTCAGACTCGTTATCAATATCCGAATGGGTATATAATGAATATTAACTTTTAAAATATTAAAAAAATATGTATTTAGAATTCTAAATTACCCTTCACCACAGTAGTTTAATGTACAAGAATTGAGTTTTGTTGTTAAGTTTGATAGGATCATTTTGTCATTAAGCTTAATATATAAAGATTAATTTGACATTGAAGTTTTCAATCTTTCAGTACCGAAATTATCATTGGTTTACCATTTATTTAGAAAACCAAAATAAACTCTTACCCTTAATTATTTAAATATGTCAATATATCCCACATAATAAACTGAAGTTAAGTATCAAATATATTATGTTGAATTCAAATACTATGAAAAATCTCACCAAATTAGTTACTTTCAATGGAATTTTCAACCTATTTACATTTTCATTTATTTTTATTTATTCACAAGTCTTAAAGTGGAAATATAAACTTAGCTTAATAGGTTTGATACCTGCTAAATTAACAAGCATTTCACCTTCCACGGTCTAAGGTCTTCATTTTCAATTCTTATCTATCCTAACCTAGGTCTAAAAACTGGAGCTCAACCTTGATTTTTTTTTTCAGCAGTCTTGGCTCAAACCTCTATGTATTTTAATACAAGATGGTAATAATGTAAGATTTGGTACTTGATAGAGTGGAAGTGGTCAAGCTTGTATAACCACTTTATTGGAACTATTCAAATCAATTTTCAATTAACATTAGAGTGAAGATTGTCACGTAGTACAATTATGGAGACATAGACATTGTATTTATCTTTTTTTCTTTTTTTCTACGAAAATGACTTAGTTTTTGGTCCTAAATAAACGATGGAAAATGACTCATCAGAACAGTATATTCATCACTTCAACTCATGGATTTGTCACATTGCTATTTGAAATTGAGTGTGCATAACAAAGTAATGTGCGTTAAGTTTTGAAAATCAGAAAGGGACTTTACAACGAAGTGATAGCTACCATCAATGGCTTCTCTTCCACAACTTTCTCACTTTTTGTAAACTTCATTAATGGAAAGAATATGCATGCCTCTACCATGCGACCCCGAATATGACGAATTTTAAAGGGTTAGACTTCAAACACAAGATAAGAATGTTAATGATGAATTTAATAAAGAACCATTATTAATTGTAGTCATACATGTGCAAAATTTTATTTTGTATTTATTTTTCTCACATTCAACCTAATTTGTTAAGATGTCAGGTGTCTTTTGCTCAATGTATTTGTAGCAGACAAACAAAAGCAATGATTGTGTTATGGAATTATAAGTTAATTAAGTTCGAAATATGTCACCTTTTTCTTGACTGCAGAAGTTCAAGCTTGAGGGGCATTGATGAACAAAAGAAAATGGGATGTGATTGAAGCAGCCTCTTTGCCTTGAACGAAGATGTTTCTGACCCTTTGAAAATATTTTTTTAGAAGCAATTTTGCATATGATCGTTGGTTGGTGATGTAGTATTTGGCTTCAACTTTACCAACTTGTCTTTTTCAAATCCCACCTTGACGAGTCCTAAAAGTCGTAAATTTTGGCAGCCATAACTTTCTTATTTTCCTCAAAGTTCGTGTCTGGTTCTGTTTAACACAGTGCCATTCACAGGAGATTCAAAGAGAGGCATGTGTATCTGTACTATCAACAATTAACAATGAGATAAACTTGATCTATTGCAGTTGGACAAATTTATTTGAGTGTAATTTAATATGAGAGTTGAGTTTAATTTATCGGATTCTTTTGTATTTTATTCTTTTGTTTTGTTTATCCAATTTCTTCTTCAAATGTTAAAGTTCATTAATTATTTAATGTCTTTAAACATGGAAGATACCTAATAGTTATTCTCTACGTAAAATTATAATTTACCGAATACAAAAAGTACATAAACTATTCTTATCATAACCTAAAATTGACTGTTTAAAAAAAACAAACTGGAATGATAAATTAGGATTAATTAAGTGAGAAGGATATAGTTTAGTCAAACTTGATATTTATGTTCTGTATCGATTTACACACTAAAAATCAAATATAAACAATATATAAATAAACTACATTCTATCGTGAAGCACATGCTAAATGATCAATATATAAAATAAAAATCAATCGATTTATCAAATACACTTTAGACCATATATCCAACGAACACTAAATTGTCTATCTAGGTCACACCATTTATCAAAATTTTGAAAGTAAGAAAAGTTATAACTAATTAATAAGTCTGATATTCACTAAATAAAGCATAACTAAAGAATATACGTTTTTCTTGAAAAAATAACTTTAACTTTTGGACTAAGCTGGCTGCTATTTCATCCAACATCCAATCATTTGAGAGGTATGTTACCCAAGGTATGAATATTGTAAAAGAATGATTAGTATCATTTTAGTATTTACTTTATAATATATTTTTTGGAGAGGGTTGGAGCTAGCCTTTATATATTAAGATTTGTTAGTCTTATTTTTTTATTTTGTTAGCAGTTAATTATAGATTATAAACCTAATGACACATATATCTAGGGAGAAAGATAGTATTCTTATTATTTTGAAATTTTGACAAAGAAAGGGTGAAAATAATGAAATTAATGCTATGTACAAACTTATTTTAATCTCTTTCAACTCAAACATTCCGTTAGCATGAAAGTCTAATTTTTGGTTTTATTATTTAACTTTTTGTTCCATTTGTGTACTCACATCATAGAATACAATACCAAAGAAAAACAAGTAGAATTTCTTTACAAGGCAATGGAGATTATATACATGTCACTGTGTTGATTGGAAAAAAAAAACAACACGAGAACATACATGAGTAACATCACACAGTTAGGAGAATAAAAGTCTAAAAAGCTAAAAGAACAAAATAAACGTAGAGCCGACAAAAGGAAATAGAGATTCCAAATCATTGGAAAAATAAAAAAGTAATGTTAAAGAAAGGTGTCTGCTAAGGATGACTCTTCTGCGGTAGATAATTAAAGACTATAAAAATATAAGCCACTTTGGCTGTAACTCTCAGATAATATATAATTAAATTGTATTAATTGGATGGATTAATATTAAAAAACTGTTGTTAAAATTACATATACTGGAGAGTGTGACAAATAGTAGACAGGTCTCGAAAGAAATTATGTACAGGGAAGGTGTTTAGGTACATGAAACCATTAAAATGGTTGTAAAATGACAATAGGCAAAGCTCTTAAATGTTCTTATGCAATTTTGTGACTTCTAACTCATAGGAAAAATTTACATACAAATCTTTGCGGGGCTAAATTAGATATTCTTTAATTATTACTTCCATTTATAGCATGCATTAGTGCCTTAAAAGATATCAATTACAGATTCATTATCTCAAAAGCTTAAGTAACATTCGTATCATTTTAACTTTCTTTCGGGTATTGCAATGATTTAGGTTTTTTTCTTTAGGAAGCACATACGAGCATCCTGTAACAGAAATATTACAGAGTACCACCCAAAAACATGTTTCTAGGGTGAATAATAATATGAAGAAAAATAAACTCCATGTTCATGTAATCATTTTATACAGAGCATATTACGATAGCCTTATATCTAATGTTATCGGCGTGTAAAAATTGACTGAAAAGTATAATATGACATCTTTCAAACATGCTTTAAAGCATTGAGATACAAAACCGGTCTTTGCATAGACACAAATCCAACACGTTAGTTTTGGATATAATAAACAATAAAGTGACGTGTAGAAAAAATTAAAAGAAAGTTAATCTTGTAGTATATTACATTACACTACAGTAGGTCTTTTCTTCCATATAAAAAAATGTGTTGCTTGAGAAAGAAACGTTTGCTGAAAAAGATGAATCCCACGAGAAATCAAAGATCTGCAGGTAAAAAGTCAGTCACCATTTCTTAAATAAAAATATTAAGTAAACATTTTTTTAAAAACAGTATAATCTCGTAAGTAAAAATTAGTTTCGTACAATTTACATTTAACTCTAACTTACTTTCCTTAAAATTATTTGCACACTTCAAAATTTGATGATATCATGGTCTGCAAATGTGAAATCTTATGCTCTAAAGATACAAAATTATTTTTGGTTCTCAAATTCTGGTGGTAACAAGCTATGTTCATAATGCTAAATATTAATATCTATGTAGCTGGGTGTTGAAGGGATTCATGTTGTGGCTAAATTTGCACCATAGAATGAATACCATGTAGATGCTGGTTTAGTGATATATTAGTATACTGAAACAACAGCTAGCAAACAAGCATCGAAATTTCCATTATCTTTTCTACGAACATATGACCTTAAAAGTTTGATTGAAGCTCCTCCACTGGTTAATATGCCCTTTAGATAAAATGAATATAATTAAGTAAGATAAAGATTGATGATGATACAACCCTAACAAAATAAAAAATTAAACACTAAAATTCTTATAACTATAAATGCTGGCAATTTTGATTGGGTAACTGGACGAATTTTCTAGCTCTCATTGCTGAACCTGCATGCATCTTCATCAACTTGCCAATATGTGGGGTACATAGATTAGATTTATTCATCACTTTTGCTTAATCAATTCATGTCATAATATAAAATTAATTTAACATCTACCTACTTATTCAAGTAGCATTTCTCTTTGTTATATATATAATATAATAGTAAACCAATGGCATGGGCTTTTTGCAATTTTTGAATAGTCAACCTAGGTAATATTCTTCAATAACAACAGCCAAACAAATACGAACCCTATAGTTCCAATGATAATATATAAGGACAAATGCATAGCCACTGCACCAACCAATTTCATTTCACCAGAAACTTACTGTTTTTAACTTTCCAAATTGCAAAAGTAAAAAGGAAAATAAAATTGTTTTAAATTCAACTGGTCAATTGAATCCACATTTTCCAGACTCAGACAAATGTTATGTGCCATTGGTCAAGTTCTTGATGATTAGGTGAGTTGCCATCTCAAAACTCTCACATACCCTCTGTGTCACCCCTCTCCTATATATTGTACCATTTTCCTTTCATCATCTAAGCTCATCTATCCATCTTCTCAGCCTTACTCTGCAAATCAAAATGGCACTTCCTTCTTTTTCTTCTTCAACAACCACTTTTGCTATAGCTTTGTTCACGCTTTTTCTTGTAGGAAGTTCTTCAGCTCAACTCTCTGAGAACTTCTACGCCAATAAATGTCCCAAGGTTTTGTACGCTGTAAAATCTGTGGTTCAATCTGCTGTGGCTAAAGAACCTCGCATGGGAGCTTCTCTCCTTCGCCTCTTCTTTCATGACTGCTTTGTCAATGTAAATTACTCTAACCTAAATTCTTCCGTTTTTATTTATCTTAGTTATATATACTATAGTACTATATCTGCTCGATCAAGGGTAATATACTCATATAGCTTTTAGCAACAAAAATTTCCAAGTAAAGATTTCATATCTTTCACTATATATATATTATCAGCAAACTTTAAATATATATATATATATATATATATATATATATATATATATATATAT
>Ga0209489_100227_pt1 | contig 94380 bp, 49 predicted proteins | sample SiratrowhiteBW_FD_187527 | JGI IMG/M metagenome (GOLD analysis project Ga0209489, IMG submission 187527) | Root nodule microbial communities of legume samples collected from California, USA - Siratro white BW (SPAdes) (version 2) | ecosystem: Host-associated > Plants > Roots > Nodule | place...
AAAATAAAAAAGACTGTAATAAAAAAAAAAAAAAAGGAAAACTAAAACTTTTGTAATTTGGTGTATAAGTTTCATTAGTTATTATTTTTTATTTTTTTTGGTATTATGGGAATTATGTTTAATGTACATTGTAGCTGAAGTTAATATGTATATAATTGTATTTAAAGTGATATATAAAAAAATATATTATATTGAAAATGTACTTTACCAATTTCTGTATTCAAATTTATTGACTAAAATGCAAAGGGAGACTATGATCATTTAATTTACTTATAAAAATGTAACAAATTTTATCATAAAAGTTGAACTTGAAAAAAAAAAATCTAATTTTAAACATGAATAAACCAAATTATAAACATTCAAACTTTATTTTAGAAAATATGAATTTAAAATAGAATAATACAATCCAATTATTTGGATTTAGATCTATAAAATCTAAATTAGGTTTTTTACAAAATATGGATTTGGATTTAATTTCGATCCAATTTTTTAGATTTGAACTGGATTTAAATTTAGTTAAATTCCAATTGTTTAAACTTGGATAAGATTTTTCGAAATAAAATCCATGCATGTGTTAACTAAATATTAAACATGAATGATGAAATTTATAGGATATTGTATTTTGATTAACCTGCATCATATTTTTAAGGGAAGGTTATAATTTATCTATATAAATATGACTCCATATTCGCATTTTACCTTTATAATTGAAACAGGTAATAAATTTATCACTTAGGAACAAAGATGTAGAATAAGAAAAGTTGCAACTTAATCTATTAAATCCTTTTCCTATTAACTTTTTTGACCATTTTAAATTCAAATTTATTTATTCAAAATAGTACTTGAGTTAAATTTTTAAACAATAATACATATTTTAGTCAAATCAATTTGTTATTATTAAATTACACATAAAAAGTTAAATGGAAAATATACTACGGTGAACATAACAAATCACATTAAAAACATGATCTTAACTAAGATGTCAATATAATTCCAAAGCAGAATTACAAATTACAGACAAACAAAACATAAGATAATCATTATCTCAAAACGTTAATGCACTTCTAAAACACATAACATATAATATAATCATCCCAAAATGTCAATACACTATTATCATACACATAGACAAAACACATAATAGTTTATTAAAGAAAATACTGAACTATAGGAATTTCTAATGCAATTATGATGCAACTATCCTCTTCTAGATACCACAAATCTAATCCGATAAACCTTTCCATCCTAGATTCAGTATCTACACAAAATCTCTTCCACCCACGATAACTAATTTTTTAATAAAAGCAACTAAAAACGATACACTTATATTTTATATGTATATTACGAAAATAGTATTTAAAATTAAATTTTTTAATTAAGATTTCAATTATCTTTACAAATACAATAAGAAAAATTAAATTTTATTTTCAATTTTTATTAAAATTATTTCTAATACTATATACACCATCAATTAAAATATATTATTAATAAAATTAAAATAATATTAATAATATATATAAAAAAATTATAGAAACACTTTATTAATAATATAATAAATATAACCCAAATCCTTTTTAATTTAATAAATTAATATAAAAAGCACAAAAAAGACTGACCCGTTTTTTAAACTAGTAAAATAGAAAAGAAAAATTGTCAATGAAATTCTAAATCAATCTAGTCATGAATACAAGTTATCTAAAGATTTTGATACTCAACAGAAATCAATGAACCAATTATTTCAAATCCTTGTACACTTGAGGCATCTATTGAAAATGGCTGATAAAGTAAAGTTTAGCATTTTAAAATAAGGACTTTACCTTTGCTGCAGAAACAGCAGCTTGACCTAAGTGTGCACGAAAGTCAGCAGAAATGTTTGGCTGCAAATTGTATTATCACAAGTTCTTAATTACAGCAAAATTTAAAAAAGAAACTAAATATCAAAGACATGAAATGGAAGCCATACAGCTGGAGCTTCTTCAATTATTTTTTGGTGCCTTCTCTGAACACTGCAATCTCGCTCATTCAAATGGAGAACATTCCCATGCTTATCCCCAAATATCTACGTTCACAGAAAATAGTACGTAATAAAATCTAATCAGTGAGATATCACATTCTCCATTGATACCAGTATTTTAATCCCATTCTTCCAGTAAAATTCTGAAATAGGTAAAAACATAGTTTCAGTACTAAAGACTATCCACTACTAGGCACTTTTAATTTTTCAGAGGAAATGTAAGGAACCAATGAAGCTCTAGGAGAAATATGACAGTAGAGTAATAAAAAAAGCATAATACTTGGACTTCTATATGTCTTGGCCGTGTAATATACTTCTCCAGCAATATGGTGTTGACACCAAAAGAAGCAGCTGCCTCCCGTTGTGCTGCTAGGAATGATTCAACAAACTCCTCTGGAGTGTGCACAATTCTCATACCCTACAAAATTCACATTGTTCAAATTCAACTGAACGAAACTGTAAGCACAGATCAACAAATATTCTCATAATAATCTCTCGACCATCTACTTTTCCATAAATGGAATCCAGAATTCTCAGATTAAACATTCAGCTCACAAACAAGTAGAAACAAACTTAAATCAGTTACCATACATCATAATAATGATCCGCATTAAGTTATCACCTATCAATGAAGAGGAGATGACAAAGGTCCACACACAAATTTAGAATCACAGCAACTTAAAACCATCACAAGGAATTTATAACGAGAACCACAGGGAATGGAAAAAAACCTACACCGTTCAGACTAAATTCTCAAGGCAACAACACGTTTTACAGTTCTATTAATAAACATTCAACTAAGAGAGTGCTTCTATGATTGACTAAAAAATAAAGAAAAGTAGAAAACCCAGCAACTACATTAAGGATAAGGAAACGGAATAACTTGTGAATGTCGAGATACGGAAGCACCTTTCCTCCACCACCATGGGTTGGCTTAATTAGGACTGGATATCCAATCTTATCAGCTTCCGACTTCATTCTCTCAATATCTTGATCATCTCCGTGATATCCAGGCACAAGAGGCACCCCTGCAGCTCCCATTATTCTCTTCGAAGCACTGCCATAATCAATGAAAAAATAAATAAATAGATTAACATGATTAAAAAAATGAAAAAGCAGAAAACGCACTCATAACACATCATAATGAAACTTAACTCTACGGTACCTCTTGTCTCCCATGTCGCGAATTGCAGACGCAGGAGGCCCTATAAACGTGATACCACTGTCCTCGCAAAGCTTGGCGAAGACAGCACTCTCGGACAAGAATCCATACCCAGGGTGAATAGCCTAATCACCGAAACTACACGTGTCATCATTCAATTAGGTCAATTAACCAAAGAGGAAAAGCGAAGGGAGTGAAGAAGAGTTGACCTGTGCGCCGGAGCGAATGGCGGCGTCGACGATGGTGGCTCCGTTCAAGTAACTGAGGCGCGCCGGTGGCGGTCCGATTCGGATGGCCTCGTCGGCGGAGGCCACGTGTAGCGAGTCCCTATCGGCGTCGCTGTACACTGCGACGGTTTGAATGCCGAGCCTCCGTGCGGTGCGCGTGATCCTGCAAGCTATTTCGCCGCGGTTGGCTACTAGAATCTTCTCGATGCGGTTTTTGTTGGTGTCGGCTTTGGAAAATGTTCGTGCGCACACGTGCGAGTGGGAAAGCGTGGTGCGGGTGATGATAATCTTTCTGCGAAGTAATGCCAAAGAAGCCATGGTGGTTGTCTACATGTGAGTGGCGAATGTAGAAAGTGTGTAGTTATAATACGAAGGCGTGCCATGATCGGACACTGGTGAGGGTAGTTTTGTCCAAATCCAAGTTCCGAACCGATAAGGGTGCTGCGCTGTAATGGAGTGGGACGAGGATCAGATATGGATGAAAAGGCCGTTGGTCAGCTTAGTAAAATAACAGTCAACTGCTTAGTCTTTTTGTTTGTTTTTTAAATACAGAAAGCCTACTCTGTAGTTAGTTATTGTCTACTAAGGACCATTTCCATGGGCCTCACAGATTATTGGGCTTTATTTTCGGATTCAATTGTCGGGGCCGTTTCTTTCTTCACCCCATCGTTTCCGTGTGTACCGTCGTTAAAAAATCAAACTTTTCCCATGCTGCCGCCTTGTTGTCGTCACCCTCACCTTTTCTTTATGCTACGAGTTTTTTATATAATATATTTTGAAAAGACTTTTGAATTACATAGTCTAAAAATTAAAAAAAATTTAAATTATATAATCTAAAAAAATTTTCAGTACGAACTAAAAGTCTTCTATAAAAGAAAGAACTTTTGAATTATATAATTTAAAAACTTTTTTTCGTATAAAAAGTAACTTTTTTTCAAAATGAAAAATAGAAAAATAACTTTAAATTATATAATTTATAAATAGAAAATAACTTACGAATTAATAATCCAAAAGTTAAAAGAAGCTTCTAGATTCTTTAATACGGAATTTTTTTCATAAAAAATATGATTTTTAGATTGTAAAATTTATATTTTTATAAACTAGAATATTTATCGTGTGGAGAAGAAAATTATGTGGCTGCAAAAGGAAATCCCCCAGTTATCACAACACAGGGCCCGAATTTAGTTAGGAGTTCGTCATGAACCCAAATCCAAATACCCACTAGACCAAATTGTTATATTAGTTTAATTCTCTTGCCATCCATACATAGCTCACGTTTTTAGGTAAATTAATATTTTTCCATTTAAACTATTTATTTAATATTTATAATTCAACTAAGTAATAATATTTCATATTAATGGATAAAAAGGATGGAGGAGGGAGCAACACTGCTCTTTTAAAATGTGGGACTCAGTCATATAATCTTTCCAATTTTAAAGAAAACAAGAAAGAAAAATGTTTTATTTTCACTCCTGTTGGTAACATTCACTCTCTTTACAAATAACTTTATTTTATGTTCTAGACAAAAGAAAGAAGTTTTTTTTTTTTTCTTTTTTTTATCAAACAATTTACAGAACTATTTTATTCTTTGCTCTCGCTTTTTTCATTCTCTTTCTTTCCTTTGAAGTGATTGCCAAACCAAACATATATTAAATTATACGTATCTTCCATTTATTTAATTATTCGTTACATTAAAATTAAAATAAAGAGCAATTCATTTCCTTTATTCAACAACAACAAAAAAATTTTGGAATTCATAGTATTAAGTTGACACCCTATTAAGTTAAAAATTAGTCTGGAGTCATATTACTTAATTAATTCAAACGTTATTATGAATAAGAAAGCGACACTTCATGTACTTCATCAATTGTTAATATGGAGAACTTGGACTATATTTCTCTCTAATAATATTATTTGATCCACAAACTTTTTAACTTAGAGTTTTGTTTTGAAGCTTAAATCTCAACTTCACACGTAGAAACCTTATTAATGAAGTGTACATGCTAACAAAAAGAAACATTCTTAAAAGGATATCATAAGTAACAGAAGTGCTGCAAGAAGAAGAAAGAACTATTTGTTTTTGAGAGAGAGATAAAGCAGTTGAATTTTGAAGGCGTGCACATACATCAAACAAGAGCTGGGGTGACCCACCATGCATATGATCATGCTTTAACTCAACGACATGATGACAATCACAGGATTTTATGATTAGCTTTCGGTTTTGGTAGATACTTGGCTCGATGTTGACGATGTCATGGGGTCATCCATCATCATCCATTAATATTCTTATGTAACCCTATATGGACAAAACACACTCTGTGCAATGCTCTGGCATGACATGCCCACTGCACCGTCCACATTTCACAACCCTAATAATCACCAATTTAAATACCTATCCAACTTTCTATCTATCATCTTCCTACCACTCGTAGGTCCCAGCAATAAAACAAAAGGCCAAGTATTGTTTCTGTGCTACGTCATCATCGTGTTGCGAATAATGTAATACCAAATTATTGATACATATTTCTCTGCACAAAGTCTGTGGAGTGAAAAAATACGATATGGGCAACTGTGGTGTCGTTTTGTAGATGGAGTGAAACGCAAATTTCGAATCACTAGTTAGAGGTTTCAAAGAATGATGGATTTTGTAACCTTTTTTTCTCTTATCCATCATTTGCTTCTATGACTATCATTACGATCTTTCGTTTTTACTTTTCTCTTCAATCCCCAAAACGAGTCATCACAATGACAAGGGTTCAAGTTGTTTTCTGCTCGATGAAGTCAACAGCAAAGAAAATTGCTTCCATTAATTAAATTCTACTTCGTTTATCAAAACCAGAACTAGAATATTGTTGCATTTATTAGGTTTTTTTTTGTGTAAAAACGTTAAAAAAGAAAAATAATAAAAACAGTATTTCTGAAAAAACTTTCACTGTAACCTCAGTGGATTAGGGTTTATTGGTACAACCTAACATTCACCAGTGACTGCACAAGATTCATCAATGATGACAAGGGTAAATAATTGTGGGAAAAAGGGTACACGACAATAACATTCACAAAAAATCGATCTAATGACTAAAAGATGTGATGTATAGATTTATAAGTGATTCAGGAATAACATAATCTATTACGCATGTTAGAAATGAATTATGTAACTTTTTTTACACAAATGAGTTTCAAACTTCATAAATTACAATCTCGACAGTTACGAAGTGATAAGTCCACGAGCTGATAACAGGAGTTAAGTTCACTTAATGATAGTTTATGAAATGTTGGCATTGTGATAACTGAGAGTGTAATGGCTCGTGAATGTGTAAGAAATAAAGACAAAAGTGAAAATGTGTAAGTACCATATCATGTTGGTTTTCCTTGCATATCTAAAGGTTTGAAGACGATGCATACTTTACTTGCATTTCTAATGGTTTGGGGATGGTACGAATAATAAAAAGTTTGAGAGAATAAAATAATAATAAAAAAATAAATAAATAATCGACAATAAGAGGTGGTATCACAATTTCCGGGATCGATATCATTAATTTTTTTCTATGATCAGTCTTTTCAATTTCTTCATGTTCTATCTTTAATCTAATACAAGAAGGGAAGGTACCTGTAAAAGACACTTCAATACAAGTCCATCCTCATACATGTCAGAGATATTAGAAGATAAATAAATGTATTTTTTTTTCTTGACTTAGAATGCAATCAATTTTGACACTAATGATTGATTATTAGAGATATGACCTGAGATGTATAAGGAATAATGATCTTGCCCAAAGCATCTGGATACTTATTTGATATATGACTTGGTCGAAAATCCTTTTACAATGGAAAATATATCAGCAGCTATAAAAGGTATCTAAATTAAAAATAAATAACATGTTAAACTAAAATTATTAAAACAAATCATATTTAAGTTATAAGTTATTTTAATTGTGTGTACGACGAGTTTCTTTTAAATTAAAACATATATATATATATATATATATATATATATATATATATATATATATATATATATATATATATATAATAAAACGTAGTTTAGGGATATAAAATAAATAAATATAAATAATTTAGAAAGTGGTGTTGGTACAAACTACTGAAAGAATTGTTTCTATACATTACTAAAATATTTTAGTTAATAAAAAATATTAGAAACTAATTAAAATGGTATGCATGGCGTAAATATATATTTCATTTTGATAATAATTGTTATTATATAATCTCTAAATGATTAGATACAATATTTAAAAATATTTTTTGACACGTATTCTACTAAATGAGACTGTACCTTTTGTTAACCTTATGAAATTTATAAACTCAAATATATGTAATAATATAACTATATTTCATTTTTATTATAGAATAAATCAACGACAAATTCATAAAAAAGATATGAATTATGAACAATCTCAATCACATCAGTTTCATTAAAAGAATCAAATAATAGTTTATTGGTTCATGAACTTGCAATGACGTCCCTATGCTTCTCAAATTTTATCCCTTCAATTATTACTCCAATCTATCAATGAATTTCAACAATAAACAAATTATTCAAATAATTTCATACTTATATTACTAATTTATATTATTCAACTCTTTAATTTATCCTATTATTAGTACACAACGTATGAAATGTATCTATTAATGTTTTCTGATTATTTAATATATATATATATAATATTTAAAAATTTTCGTATAACTTTTATGTTTGAATTTTAATTATTTATGATACGCCTAATAATCTTAAAATATTTTTCTTTCGTATATGAAGAAGGTTCGCTCATTTTTAATACATAAATATACATAATCAAGTTATAACAAATGTATTTATAAATAATTTTTTTAAAATAAGAGAAAAACAGGAAATGGGAACTGTTATACTATTATCTAATTACAATCATCGTATATATAATAAATTTATTAATTGTTATAATAATCATTCAAAAAATATATCAATTAATAATCCTTTATTGATTGGCCGTGTTAAATTACTGTTAATACACGATGTTAAAAATTTTAAATAGTTTCAAGTTGAAAATGTAGAATAGATTAATTTCTTATTTAATGAAAAAGAATAAATTAATTCATACCTACCAATATAGCATGCTTGGATCAGTAGCACGTGGACGAAGAATAATATTTTTTTATGAGGGAAGTGAAGAACAAGTGAGTTATTTATAGTTTTTCATGTTTTTATATGAACATAAATAAATTGGAAGATATTAAATTCATATATCGTGTTTGCCCTTTTTATACTACCAAGGGTCAAATTAAGAGATGTTACGGGTCAAATTGATTTCTTTTTCAATACTAAGGAGTAATTTATCAGATTAATGTTTATCTTATTAAAGAGTTTATCTTTTATGGACATCTCGTTTAATTTCATTTAGGTCATCATTCAATTTATTTTAAATTTGAAAATTTTGAAAAAGTAGACTAAACTGAATGAAATTTTTTACTTTAATTAATTTAAAATTTTAAATATTTTCCATCAGAACTGAACCCACTCATGAACGGATTGACCTACTTGTCTGTGTATTTGATTTGTCCAACTCCTACAATAATTAGAGTAACACGTGTTGTAAACAGGTTCTGTGGTCAAGAATTAAACATAACTAGCTGTATTATAATAACTAGTGCAAAACCTACACATGCATGCGTGTCCGCATGAAAAATAATACTAGAATTTATTTAAAATTGTAAAAACATGTATATAAAAATGTCATTGTGCTTTCACAATTAAATAATACCAACATTTGTAATCCTTAACAGTGGATAATCTTTTCTTTTACAGATAATGGTGTAAAAAAAGTTTGTACAACAAATAACAAAAATAGTTAAACAAAAAAATTACATTATTTATTATTATGAATGAGTAGTTTTATATTTCATATAAATAAAATAAAAAGATAATTATGTCAATAAAAGTAAAAATAATTAAAAATGTAAAAAAAAAGCGTTTATAAAAATCAATTGTCGTTATAATTATTAAGCGCATGAGTCCGTGTTTCTCTTATATTAAAATAATATAATTTTTCAAAATACAAAAAGTAAATAATTTTGTGAATAAAAGAGTTGGTGAGTTATACAATTTTTTGGTAGAGGAATTAGATCGTTACTTTTAGTTGTGAAACTATACCATTCTATAAGCGGGAGAGACGAGAGGGGAAATGAATTTGAGAGCATCAAGACTACCAAAATGTTATATTCCACGTTCCCATACATATTTCACTTTTTCCACCTACATTATCATTTTATGTTTGTCATTAATTCTAGTATGTTAGAAATGTTATATTATATGGTCATACTAAGAGACACCAATTTTGAATTATGTGACTTATTTTTCTTTCTCTTTTTCTCTCTTAAAATTGTGAATAAAAAAAAATCACATAATTTGTATATGTATTGTTGAAGAGTTCTTATTTTTTTCATATTATTATCTATGTGATTTTGTATGAGTTAAAGTATTAATATCGTTTTAAAAAATTTAATATTATAAGAATAACGAAAATTATCATTTTTGTTCTTCACTTGATTAATCAAGTTTTTATGTTGATATGTCATATTCAACATATGGGTAGATACATGGTCAATTTGATTAAGAGGATATTTTTATTCCCTATTAGTAATAATTTGATAAGCATGTATGAGTAATTTCTAACAAAAGAGATGGTTAAAAGATTACTAATTGAGGTGTTGTTTGAGGAAAATCTTGTAATTAAGGTTGAGTAGGTAGACTTTGAATGGGAATTTAAGTGATTGGGATTGATGAAGTTCCTAATTCACCCTTTTTTTACTTTCAAGTGCTACTTAAAATCAACTAGGAGTCATTAAAGAGAATCTTAGAACAATAATTGAGAATATGGAGATGTGCTACAAATAAATTCAGACAGCATCACTTGGATGACTCTCATAATCAATATCAATAAACATCATATCAAAGATATTCAGTGTAATTAATTAAATTGTTTTAAAGCAAATGATTAACATGAGATAAAAAAAAATATTTGATATACTCAACTAAGTTATTCAAAGTAAATGACTAAACATCATATTAAAAATATTCAATGTACTCAGCTAAGTCATTCCAAGTAAATGACTAAACACCAAATCAAAGATATTTGATATATTCAACTAAAGTCTTTCAAAGAAAATGATTAACATATGATCAAAGATAGTCAATAATTCTCCATCAATGACTTCTTTTGCTAAATTAAATAAGCTAACATCTACAAAAGGGGAAAAATATATGGCTTGGTGCATTAACTTACTAAAGTCCTTGACATATCTATTTAGGCCAACAATAGCAAACTTTCAGATCCACTTCACTTGTGCAATTTCTCAATCTCCTCTTGAAGATAAGTTGCACCTTCAACCTCTTTGAGCTTCCTCTTTAGCTTCCTCAAAAACCTTCTTCAACCACTCCACCTTGACTTCTATATTATGATTCTTGTTCTCTAATTCCTTTATTTTCTCTTTTAACTAGTTTAATATTTTGGATGGATGAGACAAGGAGGTCAAACTCGGTTATGGCTTATTCTAACTATTAAATTTTGTTTTCCATTTGAATATTTTTAAACACCACTCTCTTATAGTAGTGAGTAATCATGGTACACCTCGCCTATTGCATGAGTTGAAACACTCAATGAGTCCTACAGTCTTTAGTAATTCAACATCAAAGGGACTAGGGAAACCACTACCCTTGGTCTTCACTCGATTAACCTTCATGTTGATATTCCATAAGGAGTTGATAATCGATAGAGGGTGGAGATGTGGTTAACTCGGGTGAGAGGTCTATCATTGCTCTTTATTAGTAAAGTTGGTAACCGTGTGCAAGTGATTGTCGATAGCATAAGTGGTTAATGGAATATTGGTTGAGATGTTGCTTAAGGAAAATTTAGGGATTGAGATTGAATATATGACTCTTGTTGGGAGTTTAAGTGATAGGAACATATGAAGTTCCCACTTCACCCTTTCTTTAATAGGTAATCAGCCAAGAAATTATTTTTCCAAATTAGGAGCACAAAAGTTAGCATAATTTATTTATAATTAAACCTTTTACCTATAATTTTTGCATAGAAGACAAAAAATAGCCATATAAAACTATCAAAATAATATACAAAAGTCCATAAGGATTGTAAATAAAAGATTGTGAGTGAAAGAAGATAATGAAGTTTGAATGTAAGGGAGGCAAAATGTTTAAAATGTTTCATACAAAATGAAAAAAATCCTTAATACATCATATCGTAATGTGTTATGTGAAACAAAGCGATAGTTGTATGTACATTAATATATAAAACTATCAAAATAACATACAAAAGCCCAAAAGAATTGTAAAAAGAAGATTATGAGTGAAGGAAACTAGTGAAGTTTGTATATAAGAGAGGATTTATTATAAAATAATAAAATCTTCTAATACATCATATCGTAACATGTTACATAAAATAAAAAGACATTCACCTGTGCAATGTAAGGCCTGAAAGAAAATAAAATCCCTGGTTTATATGCTTCAAAAACCATCCTTTAACAAATGATTAGTGACAAATATGTAAGTTTATAAACATTAAATACAAAATAGTCATACAAACTCAATTCTAATAAAAATGGTAAAAAAAAAGTAATTTTAAAAAATGGTTGTAAAAATTTAACCTCATAATAACCTAAAAAAATTGATAATCTATTGAAATATTAATACGCTCTCATTTTAGAGATTTTAGAGATTGGTTGACTTTCTTAACTAGATTAACAAATTCTAAACTTAGAACTTATGTATCTATCCATTATAAAATTACTCAAACATTAATTCATCAGTATTTTGATAATTTATCTCTGATATTATATTATAATTTCTTAAAACTTTTATCTTATTTTATCTTTATTTTATTTATTATAGATTCAAAATCATATAACTTACTCATTATTAAATTATATTTTATATTTTTATGCTAAAAAGCTTTTATAAAGTTGAAGAATCTTCTATCACCTTTTTCTGATATTTTAGACCAACTCAACTTTCAAATTTAGAAGAAACAGAAAATATTTCTTTAATTGGGAACAAATAAGCAAAGCTTGTTTCTCTATCAACATTTATTATTGTTGTTTGGTGATTTAAGTTTTGAATTATTAAAATATTAAATTTTATTTATAATTGTAATTTAAAAATAAATAAGACATTTCATGACAAATACAACCATTTGTTGAAAATCTCTGTGGAAAGTAAATTTGTCTTTTACCCTCACCAAGTGGTACAACAAAGCTAATTATCTTATAATGGCTAGTTAAAACAATAGTGCTAAGCTGCTGGCATGATACTCAGAATATATTTTTTAGTTAAATTTATAAAATTATGTTTTAGATTAATTAAATATAAAATGAAATTTGTATGATTTTAATTTTTAACAAAATGTGAAATGATTAAAAGCATGTAGACTAGAAGATGCGTTTGAAAAAATTGTGATTGGTAAAATGAGGAAAGCAAAGTCGTATTTTGCTCACGCTCTGAATAGAAGTTTTATAAAGCACTTCTGAATAATATGAGGTGTCTCATCTTCCACTAATTATTTTCCAAAGAAAACAACGCGACCTATTTTATTATACACGGAATTTGTTTGGGCGGCGACGCCGTTTTCGTCAGTGAATGTTTCGACAAAACGACACCGTGTCAAGTCAATCCTCAACTATGTTCAATTCCACGCCTTCAAACATGTGCCCCTTCTTCACATTCATTTACTATCTTTAATTAATACACTCTGTTATCTTTTTCTTTGCATGTAATTATTTTTATTTTCTTACTTTAAGCCAAATAGGTAAAGTTTTATTGATGTAGTAATTGGAAAAGAAAATAATTTATTTAACATAAAATTAGTTTTATAAATATGGACAATTATTTATTATATAATATAATTTTTTTTTTAATTAATTAAATATTAATGATTATTTTATTTTTTAAGAGTTTGTTAAAATAAGATTTTATTATTATGATATTTATACTTAATGAGATATTTATAACTTTTAGTTTGTTAATATTTTTTTTAATTATATTTATTAAGAAACAGTTGACTCAATTAGAAAAATATAATAAATTTTAAAATAAAAATGATAAAAATATTTTTAACATTTTAAAAATGTGTTAAGTGTAAAGAGCAGGAAACAATTTGCCAAAATAAAAGTGGATGAAGTTAAAAGTTGATGAAGTTATGTCGGCAGTGCTAACAATTGACAAAGGTACCTTGTGGAGTTATAATATTTCAAATTTTTAATTATTTTATATTGTTTTCTAATGTTCTATAAGGTTATTTTATGGACTTTAATTTTTTAATAACTTTTATCATTTAAAAGTGATTTAATTATGTAATTTTCACTGCTAATAATGAATTATCATGAAAAAAAAAATTGATATTAAAAACTTTAAATCATGCTTGAGGTGATTTTTTAGTTAACTAACAATGTTAAAAATTACGTTGCCACCATTGGTGGGAACCGGCTGAAAACTTAAGTCCTACTTTTTTTATTAAAATAATTTATGTGAAACACAGAGGAGATAAAAATCATTTTTATTGAAACTTTATATAAAATAATGTCGTTTTTTTTATCTTATTGTAATAATAATTGCTAAGAGCATAATAAGAGAAATTGTCATATTAACAAAAACACTGTAAATTTGCAAATAAATGATTATGCTATAAACTCGTTTAGTTGTATAGCATTTGAAAATGTTTTTTGTATATTTTATTTAAAATGATTTTTGTATCTTTATATTTAAAGAGACACTGTCCTTAAAGTTTAGAGCAAAAGAAACATTTCCATTAAATTTTTAAAAGTTGAAGAACTATTAAATATGTTCTCATATGACAATAATTATAAAGAAAAATATAATATTTTCTCCATTTTTAGAAAGATTCATTAAATATGCAGAAAAAGGTGACTTCAAAGAGAGAAAAATTTCATCCCAGCCAATATAGATTCCAAAGATAACAAAATCTTATATTGTTTGTTGTAAATCCAAAAAAACTAGGTCACTTTACATCTAAATATGGGAAAGAAAAGAATCAAGATACACAAAAATATTTCTTAAAAAAAGCATAAAAAAAGTTCGTATGTCAACATGGAAATACTTACATATGTTATAAAACATACCATGAGTTTCTATCTAATTCTTTTATTCTCTACCAAACATATAAAAACTCTAATAAGAAGTGAAAACTTTGTCAAAACATATTAAATCTTTGAAAAACAAGTCTACCTCTGTATATGATATTTTAGGTAAAAATATTGATTTATTAGACATTTGTGAAAAAAAAAAAGAACAAAAAGCATCAAAACTTAAACAAATATATGCTTTTCTAAATTCAAAATTTGAAGAAAAGGAAATATAAAATAATTCTCTCCTTTTAAATAAGTAGATAGACAAATTAAAAATTGTCTAATTAGGCTTCAAGAAAAAACAAATTCAAAGATGAAAAAAGTACATTTTTTGTACATATCAAACAAAAAATTATTAAGTCATTGAGAACTAACTAGAAAGGACGCAAGTCTATATGAGTACCTAATAAAATTTCTTGTTGCAAACTTGCTTAGTAACAAGAAAAAAACAGCTCTAATAGTATTTGGACAATGGATGTTAATGATATATAAAAAAAAGAAAGAATATTTATGATCTTAAACCTGAAAAAAAGGACCAACAAAATTGAAGAATAGTAAACATTGAAGAGATAAGTATGAATCTCTCCTTATATCTATTCAAAAATTTCATTAGTAGAAGGTCTAAATATAATCTGTTAAACGAAAGTAAATTGTATCATAATGGACATAATTTATAATTATAATAACATTGCAAATAAAAATTAATTAAGGTAATAATTATAAATAAATTTGATATTATCAACGTGTATAGTAAATCTATTATTATTTTTATAATAATGAACTTAAATATAAACATTAGTGTTCTATTAGGATGATAGCCATTAAACTCAAATAAATACTGCAAGTATGATCTTCAAAATCATTTACTAACATGATAGAGAGGTTTTTGTAACGATGTTTTCACTCTAATATCAACATTGCATCAAATAATGTTTTCACTTTTTATATTTCACAATTTAATTATTTTCATTTCAAGATTTTTGTTTTTAAATTTTTGATCATCTAATTTTCAAATTTATACATTTTATTATCCAATAAATTTATAACTTAAATAATGACATTTCATGAAAAAAAAAACTAATAATAAACAAAGTTAAAACAACTAAGAACATATTAATTGTGGAAGGAGTCATATTTTAATCTAATTTTGTGAATTTCATTATGTCATGTAACTAATGTAATTTTTAAATTTTTTATAACTTTTATTTTAATACAAAGGAAGACAAAGATCTTGTAAGACTGATACTCTCATCAATATATCATTTATTTAGTTGTTGGTACAAGTATATATTTTTAAAATAAAAAAAATAATTTAATAACTCTTTATTTCTATGAATCAGGATCTTGAATAAGATCTGAATTTTATTTTTTATGGCATGTCATCTTGAATTTTATTTTTTATGTCATTTCCATATAGTTTAATAGATTTTTTTTTTTTTTGTAAAACACAAATCTTAATCTTATAACATCTAATGTTGTAAAAATTACAACTAAAAGAACATTATTTTGATTTAACTTTTGTGTATGAGATGTACATTATTCTATTAGAAATTCAATAAATGAATAAAATATGTAAAAATAATCAAGTAACGAAATATATAACTTAAACCTAATTTCTTAAAAAATTATAAGGATAATTGTTGTTTAAAGTATAGTGAATGTACATGTTAAAGGACAAAACGCTGAAAAGAGAACGTTAGTGAAGTCATAATCTAGAAAATTAGTTATACGGCACAATACCCTGTAAAGGTAAGACAAAATAAAAACTTACCTAATACGTTGAAACCATTAATTTGATATTATTATATTAATCAATCATCTAACGTCCAATCTGTTTTCATCAATGTGTAAAGAAACGCCTCCTAGCCACTAACAGTTCACACATAGGTTTAAATATTAAAGTAAATATTTTTTAGCTTTTAACCGTTGATAAAACTACAAAAAATTTCTAATTTTCATATATTACTTCAGTATTTTTAAATTAAGTAAAATATAAAAAATATTTATTTATTGATAACGACAAAATTACTATTATTAAATTGAGTAATTATGTAAGGTAATATATATTTCTTTCCAAACGTAAAAGAATATATTTAATCAAATAAAGATAAATTAAAGAAATAAGACTTTAAGAAAATTATAAATTAAATTAATGAAAGTAGATATACTCTTTTGGTATGAATCACATAACATTACTACAAGTATATCTTTGGGATTAAAATTAAAAAATCAGTTAGTAAAACAACTCATGTCAATTAATGCATGCGTTCCCTGACTTATATTTTTTTATATTATCACCTACAGTGAACTGTTATCGTAAAATTAATAAATATTAAATTTTACAGTAATTAAACTTAATTTATATTTAATGTAAATTGTAACTTAACAATATAATACACTAATAACTTATTAAAATAAAATTTACTAGTTTAATTTGTAAAACCTTCTTCATATTGAGTGCATAATTACAAATGTAAAAATATTTTCATGCAATTATAGATAATTGCATATGAATAATTTGTTCATTAATAATAACAATAATAACATAAGATTGTTTGAAAAAAGGATATAATTTAAATTTAAATTATCAAAGCAAAAGACTTGATGGATTTATTTATTAGTTGTTTTTACTTTTGTTTTGACAATTTGGCATTTCTTTCATCCCTGACAGTATGCCACCAACCCACAAAAGAAAGCTAAAACTGAAAGGTAACACTGCTTAGCACCAGCAACCAGCAGGAGAGAGAGAAAGACACAAACATAGAGAGAGAAACACAAACACAAAGACAACATTGTGTGTTGTGTTTGAGCACAAAACACAGAGATCCAACCAACATGGGGTGACACACCGAATTTTTAGCAAACAATAATAAAAAAAACACACCTTGCCTGAGCTAGTTCATCGCCGCCACAGGAAAACAGAATCTAATACATCAAAGTTTCAATCTTTTAGTATCTTTTTTGGTGAGTAGATTGATATCTCAATTATTCGCTTTTTGGGTTTTCACTCCTTCAAGGACTGATCTCTTTCCCATGCCTCTTCACAATTCAATTCAATTCTCCTTGTGTATTGATCTTCAGTTTTTTTTTTTGTATGCTTCAATTTTAAGTTTAATAATCTGGATTTGATTGATCAGGTAGTTTGGGTTATATGGGTGCCATCTCAGGAATGATCATCATAATTCTTGTTCAAATTTGAACACGGATTCATGATAATTCATCTTCTGAAGCTTTGAAAAATTTAATCTTCTTGTTAATTTGCCAAATTCTGATATATTTTTACTTTTGGGTCTTCTGCTGTTTTAATGGGATTTTTGTTGTTTGATCAGGTAGTTTGTGCTTATTCCGGCATGTCAGGAGGTATCTGTTCATTCAATTTTGGAGGTTGATTGAGTTCGAATTGATCAGGTATTTTTTTTCTGTTGAAGATCATTTTTGAAAGAAGAAATAAATACACAGCTTCGATTTGTTTGTAACTAAACGCCTGTTTTCGTTTGGTTTTGTTTGTTATTCCAGTGAATACACACAAGAAGAAACTGTGTGGACTTCTTTGACTTGCTGTTGCTTCTTCGAAACTTTGAAGGGTTAAGTTCCTGTAACATCAGAAGACAAAGTGCTGCTGTCCTTTTTCTGGAGCAATGGCGACTTTGTCTCATGCAAACTCTAGGAGAATGTATTCATGGTGGTGGGACAGCCACATAAGCCCCAAAAACTCAAAATGGCTCCAGGAAAATCTGACAGGTATTCCTTTTATCTCTCTTCACCCTTTGGAAGTAATTATATTAAACATGTTAACTATTGTTGTTCATGACTTGACTCCTTCACTGAGTCACACCATTTATTGGTTTGTTATATATGGGGAAATATATGTATTTGAAAGGGAATGGAATGAAATCTATTTCCTCTTTCATTTCTTTTTCTTTTTGTGAAAATCTCTTTCATTTCTTTGATGTCTTTTATATTTGTTGAGATTATTATGACAAGAAGGCCTTCAAAATTATAGTCCATAAATGTTTTCCCTGCTAAAAGCTTTATAATGCACTGGCCAATGGAAGTATATTTCATCTTCAGTAATGTCCGCCACAACAACATAATTTGGTCTAAATCTGTTCTCAGTTTCACTTCAAAATTTACCGGCACTTGTGTGATGCACTCAAGTTGAAACTTTATAGGAATAGATGGATTTAATGGAAGCATTTTTATATATTTTCAAACCATATTTGTTTGTTAATATCTTCTCCAAGATATTTTTCTTTGTATAGCTATAGATGTTGAAGCATGAAGAGATGTGGTTTATTTTTATTTCACAAACTATTAGTTCTTCCTATGGGGACATGTTACATGTTCTGTATGTGCTAGTTTGTTGACTCAAGTCTACATCAATTGGATCATGTGGTGCTGTCTGTTTTAAGCACATTTGAACTTAATACAAGCATTTTTCCTCTTGCACAGATATGGATGTCAAGGTGAAGCAAATGATCAAGCTTATTGAAGAAGATGCAGATTCTTTTGCCAGGAGAGCAGAAATGTATTATAAAAAACGCCCAGAGCTTATGAAATTGGTTGAAGAGTTTTACAGGGCATATCGGGCATTGGCTGAGAGATATGATCATGCAACTGGAGTTATCCGCCATGCTCATAGGACCATGAGTGAGGCATTTCCTAATCAAGTTCCTATGATGCTCACAGATGATTTACCTACAGTTTCTCCTCCGGAGACAGAGCCACACACTCCTGAAATGCGCCACCCTTCACGTGCGTTTCTTGATCCAGATGAACCACAAAAGGAGGGTTCTGCTCATTTCCCTGTTATAAAAAAAAACGGCGGTTATTCTGGCGAACCTGATCATTCTTTGAACAAAACAGGTTTGAAACAGCTCAATGATCTCTACATCCCTGGAGAACAGGAAAATCTTACACAGTTTGCAGAAAGGAATGCCAGAAGGGGGCTCAATTTTTTCGAGACACAGGAGAGTAGTGAGCAAAACAATGGAAGCAACATCACTAGCTCTCATATCTCGTCTGAGTCTGAACGTCTGACAAAAGCTGAGACAGAAATTTTGGCCTTGAAGAAAGCCATTGCCAAATTAGAAGATGAAAAGGAAGCAGGCTTGCTTCAGTATCAACAGTGTTTACAGAAGTTGTCTAATCTCCAGTTAGAAGTGTGTAGTGCACAAGAGAATTCTCGAAGACTTGATGAGCGAGCAAGTAAAGCTGAAGCTGAAGTTCAAGCCTTGAGGGAAACCCAAATTAAATTACAGGCTGAAAGTGAAGATAGTCTTCTTCAGTATCGGGAGTGCTTGGAAAAAATAGCAAAGCTAGAGGAACGTATTTCTTCTACGCAGACAGAAGCAGGAGAACTTGATGAAAGAGCTACCAAAGCAGAAAATGAAGCCGAGTCCCTGAAGCAGGACCTTGCTAGAGTAGAAGCTGAAAAGGAAGCTATCATTGTTCAATATAAACAGTGCTCGGAGACATTATCAGAATTGGAGGACAGGTTAGAAGAAGCCAAGGAAAATGCCAGAAGGACTAAGGAGCATGCCAATAAAGCTGAAAATGAAATTGAGGCTTTGAAACTAGAAGTTACTAAACTTAATGAAGAAAAGGAAGAAACTGCTCTCAAATGTCAGCAATGCTTGGAGTTAATTTCCAGTCTGGAGTATAAACTCTCTTGTGCTGAAGAGGAGGTGCGTAGGCTAAATTCCAAGATAGATGAGGGGGTTGAAAAATTACAGAGTTCTGAACAGAAGTGTCTTCTCTTGGAGACATCAAATCAGACTCTGCAGTCTGAATTACAATCTTTGGCACAACAAATGGGGTCTCAAAGTGAAGAACTTAATGAGAAGCAGAAGGAATTGAGTAGACTTTGGGGTTGCATACAGGAGGAGAGATTGCGCTTAATTGAGGCTGAAACTGCTTTCCAAACTCTTCAGCAGTTACATTCTCAATCTCAGGAAGAGCTTAGATCTCTTGCCGCTGAATTTCACAGTAAAGTGGATATACTGGGGTACGTGGAATCACGTAAGCAGGCTTTAGAGGATGAAATACACAGGGTCAGTGAGGAAAACAAAATTCTAAATGAGGTCAAAATTTCCTCATCTTTGTCAATAAAAAATTTGCAGGATGAGATTCTGAATTTGAGGGAGACAATAGAGAAACTTGAACAGGAGGTGGAGCTGCGAATTGATGAAAGAAATGCTCTTCAGCAAGAAATTTACTGTCTTAAAGAGGAGCTTAATGATTTGAATAAAAAACATGAAGCCATGATGGAGGAGGTCAGGTCAACTGACTTAGATCCACAGTGCTTTGGACTATCTGTGAAAAAATTGCAAGATGAAAACTTAAAGCTGAAGGAAACACGTGAGGCTGACAAAGGAGAGAAGGAAGCTCTTTTGGTAAAATTGGAAACCATGGAGAAACTTCTGGAGAAAAATACTGTCTTGGAAAATTCCCTTTCAGACTTGAATGCTGAGCTGGATAGTGTCAGAGGAAAGGTAAATGTGCTGGAAGAAACATGTCAGACTCTGCTGGTGGAGAAATCCAATCTTGCTACTGAGAAAGCCGCCTTGTTTTCTCAGTTACAATCCACAACTGAAAAGCTGGAGAAGCTCTCAGAAAAAAGCAACCTATTGGAAAATTCATTATTTGATGTGAATGCTGAACTTGAAGGGTTAAGGATGAAGTCCAGGTTATTAGAAGATACATGCCAGTCACTTGACCGTGAGAAGTCCAGTATCTTTGAAGAGAAAGAAACCTTAGTTTCACAGATGAACATAACTCACCAAACACTGAAAGATCTTGAGAAACTGCACAGTGAATTGGAGTCAAAGCATTTGGAACTAAAAGGAGAAAGGGAGTCTGCACTTAAAAAGGTAGAAGAGCTTCTAGTTTCCTTATATTCTGAGAGGGAAGAGCATTCCAGAGTTTTGAAATTAAATGAAGATGAATTGGTTGAGAAGGAATTACAAATTCATATTCTTCAAGAAGATGCCAATTGCAAGAAAGAGGAGTACGAGGAGGAAATGGACAGAGCTATACATGCTCAAATTGAAATTTCCATCTTGCAGCAGTGTATTGACGATCTGGAAAAGAAGAACTTCTCCATTCTGGTTGAGTGTCAGAGACTTTTGGAGGCTTCCAAAATGTCCGACAGAATGATATCTAAATTGGAGACTGAAAATGTTCAAAAGCAGGTTGATGTGAATTCTCTGTCTGAGAAAATTAAAATACTAAGGATTGGGTTGATTCAGGTGTTAAAGACTATTGAAAATAACAGTGAGCATTTCTGTGAAGATATGCTTGAAGAAGACCAAATGCTTCTGAACCATATATATGAAAAACTTCAGCAGAGGCAAAAATCTTTTGACACAATTTTCAATGAAGGCCAAAAAATGGCCATTGAGAATTCAGTTCTGGTTACATTCCTTGAGCAGTTGAAACTAAAGGTAGAAAATATTGTGATGCAAAGAGATGCCCTTGATGAGCAGTTCAGTATCCAGTCTCAGCAGTTCTTAGCATTGCAAATAGAGGTCCAAAAGATACTGGAGAAGAACCAAGAGTTGAAGTCGACAATAAGCAAAGGAGAAGAGAGAATGGAAGTAATGACAACTGAAATAGGCAACCTACAGAAGAAGCTGTCAGACATGGAAAAGAATCACAACAATTTACAGGAGGATAATTGCAAAGTATTGGAAGAGAAGAAGTCCTTGATGAGAAGTTTTCTGGATCTGAGTGAAGTGAAAAATAAATTGGAAGAAGAAATATGTTTCATGATCCATGAGACAATAACTCAGTCTAATACTTCCCTGATTTACGAGAATGTTATCTTTGAAAAACTCCTGGAACTTAAAGAGCTAGGTGAGGATCTTGATAAACATTGTTCAGCAAACAATGACCTCGAGGAGAGATTAAAATTTGTGGTGGGAAAGTTAGAGAATGCAGAAATGGAAAATTCACATCTTAAAGAGTCATTTGTAAAGTCAAATGTTGAACTGCACGTAGTTGAATCACTCAATGATGAATTGAGTTGTCAGATTAGGGATGAAAGGGAAATGTTAAATCAAAAGGAAAATAAGCTTTTGGAAGCAGCTGAGATGTTTAATGTTTTACATACTGAGAAAACAGAATTGCAAAGAATGGTGGAAGATCTGAAGACTAAGTATGATGAAGCAAGGGTGATACTCGAAGAACAGGCTAATAAAATTTTGAAATTGTCCTCAGACAAGGACCGTCAAAATGAAGAGTTAATAGGCCTGTGTGAAGTGAACAAGAAGTTGGAATCTGAAATGGGGTACCTACGTCAAGAGCTTGGAGAAACTATACTGAGGGAAAAGAAGCTAAGTGATGAAGTACTTAAGGGAACAAATGAGATTGAACATTGGGAAACTCAGGCTTCAACACTCTTTGCTGAGCTGCAAATTTCTGCTGTCAATGGAACATTATTGGAAGGAAAGGTCTCTGAGCTAGCTGATGCTTGTGAGAATCTTGAACTCAGAAACTACTCCAAAGACATGGAGAGCGAGCATCTGAAAGAAAGAGTTAGCAAGCTGGAAATTGAAAATGGAAGACTATCTGGTCAATTAGCAGCATATGTCCCTGCTGTCAGTGCTTTGAATGATTCTATAACAACTCTGGAGATGCAGACTCTTGCACGTGCAAAACCTGGTGACCGTGAAGAAACAAAGGTATTAATATATAATTTTTAGTATTTGGTCGCAACATTATTATAACTTGTCTGGGTAATTCGCTTGGGCCATAATTTGACAGTTTTGGGGTGGGTTAGATGCTCATTCTTGTTTCACTCACACGATCTTTGAGGCACTGTAGTGGACTGTTAAGCTAAATTCCAATGTTCAACCCAACTATTAAGTGTCATTTTCTTTACTTTGGATGCACAAATATGACTTCTTAAAAACCTTTTTCTCATGAAATTGGGGTGGAATGGCGTCTGGTTTTGCAACTACTTTTGAAATCTATTAATTAAAATAAACTAGTCTTTTTTTTTCCATAAATTAGTTACCAATAATTTGTTTTATAGTGTTCAATGCTAGAGAACTTTGTAGAAAGATAAGCAGCTTTTCTTGTGTCAGTGTCAGGTCATTGCTTTTGCTTGGTGATCTCGTAATCATGTGAACTGAATTTCTTCTCAACTTGTAACCAACTATTATTACATTTCTTTTATTCATACAACTTGATTATAATCACCATTTTCAGGTTAAAATATTGGTCAGTGATGAATTCACTGAAAAGGGTCCACAAGCAGATGAAGACAAAACTGTTATGGCACCAAATGCACTCCCTGCCTTCCAAGACATGCAGAGAAGGATCAATGCTGTTGCAATGGTAGTAAAGCAGTTAAATGAAAGTTTCAAACTCAAGAATGAAACGAGAGAGATTCAAGAGTTAAAATCTGGAATTACCCGGCATGAAGAGAATATTCAAGACCAAGGAAAGTCAAATATCCCGGTTACCGAGATTGAAGTTTTACCAAAAGACATCATGTTAGATCAAATATCTGAATGTTCATCGTATGGGATAAGTAGGAGGAGAGAAATTCTGGCTGATGATCAGATGCTTCAGTTGTGGGAAACAGAAGATAAGGATGGAACTACCGGAAAGCAAGTTGAAAAGACACAAAGGATGGCTTCTGAAGCTGCCGGCAATCATCAAAGAGGAGCAACCAAAGAACCCAAAAACAAATATCCTTCAAAAGATTCCTTGGTGGAAAAAGAGTTGAGTGTGGACAAGTTAGAGATCTCAAAACGATGGACACTGCCACGGGAAGAAGGGAACCAAACGAAGATTTTAGAGAGACTTGATTCTGATGCACAGAAGTTGACAAACCTTCAAATCACCATACAAGATTTGATGAAGAAGGTAGAGGTTAATGAGAAGAACACAAAGGGAAAAGGCTTTGAGTTTGATGAGGTGAAAGGGCAGCTTGAAGCATCCCAGGAGACCATCACAAAGTTGTTTGACGCTAACCGGAAGTTGATGAAGAATGTGGAAGAGGGTACCTTATCTTCTGTCGGGAAGAGTGCAGAGTTAGATGAAAGTGGAAGTGTGAGCAGAAGGAGAGTCTCAGACCAGGCACGAAGAGAATCAGAAAAGATAGGACAACTGCATTTGGAGGTGCAAAGACTGCAGTTTCTACTGCTGAAACTTGGTGACGGAAAAGAAAGCAAAGAGAAGACAAAAACGATTGATCGAAGTCCAAGAGTGCTTTTGCGAGATTATCTCTATGGTGGGACGAGAACCAACAACCAAAAGAAGAAAAAGCTACCTTTTTGTTCATGTGTGCGACCTCCCACCAAGGGAGAATGACTGTTACCATATAGTTTTAAGTGAGACATTAGCTTTCTTGTTTGTAAAATTTTCTCTCTAAGGATGCATTAAGACCCTCCTACATACTTTGATCGTTGTACATGTTGTGCCTCATTTACTCATAAGAAGAGGCCAAGGATAGGACGGAATTTTCACAATTTTTCACTGTAATATGAATTCTGAATAATCACCTCCGTTTTTCTACCTGGTTTAGATGAGAAATGAGTGTTTATTGTTTTAGCCATTTCCGTGTTTAACATTGTGTTGCAAGAGACTATTCCTCAATACAACCAGGCTCACCAATTTGCTTTTCATTGATTTCCTCCATAGTCTTATAGTTTAGGTGTTATAAGCATCACATATTCTTCAAGTCATAAATGTCAAACTTTTTAATAAATATTTTTGTTCCTATCTCAAGTCCGTGTAGATAACTTCTCAAGTTGTCACATCTAAGATATTGTCCGCTTTAGAGAAGGGTTATGAAAAAAGGTGTATTTAAATTAACATTAGCATCAACTCCCAAGAGAGGTTGTTAAAGGAATGAGGTCCCTACGGACAATGTCAATGTTCTGATTTCAAGTCCGTTAAGATAACATTGTTAAGATAACATTGTTAAGATCGGTCGTCACATCCGAGGTATTGTTCGCCTTAAATTTTAGAACTTAAGTTTAAAAATTCATCATGATTTTGTCCTTCTATTTAAATTGACTTTGGAATAGAAAAATAAAGATAAAAAGTAAAATATTTTATATATGTTAAAAATGAAATTTTAAATTTTTTATTCAAAGTAAGTTAATTAATTTTCTTACTTTTCCTTCTAGAAATGGTTATGAAAAAGTTTTCGTGAATTGCACTGTATAGTCAAATTTGCATGTTATCAGTAAAACTTGTTTCCGTTTGTAATGATTTAAGGTAAAGAACTCATGATGATCAGGAATCCAATTGATTGGTTGTTCTAGTTGTAAGACGTTTCAAAAGGATTTTTCAATTCTCATGACAATTACTTTACATTTGAATAGATTATAAACCATGATACATATGATTATTAAACAGTCTACGTAGGAGATTTTCTTCTAACTAAGGATAAGACTCTTGCATCTTTCATTTTCCTATGCTTCTAAAACTTTCGCGGCATGATTTGGAAATTCTCATGCCACATATTGGTGTGGTAACATAACTGAGACGAAAATTAATGAGCTCGAGACTATTCTTTGGCTTATGCTCACAGTTACACATTGTTCCAACCCTCTGATTCATCTTTCTTGAGATCTGTTCTTGCACGGAGATTGAAGTTACACGCTCCAACGGCCTCTTCAACAGTTAGATAGATCCATCTCTGCCCTAAATGATTTTGGAACTTCGATTTGTTCAGTTTCTTCATCACCTCGCTTCCAGGATTGACCAAAACAAGCTGAATGCACAGGAATGGAACATTAGAAAAAAATATATATATCATATCAAGCATGCTACAATTGAACATGTATAAGAAAATCTTGGTTCCTGAAGAGTGTGCTTCTCAAATTCTTCATGTTGAGTTAAAAAAAAAAAAAAACTATTAGCTTCTTTTGGGGTTAGAGGAATGCATAATGCAGGGGTTCTGCATACTGCATTAGAGGGTTAATGCAAGCCAATTATGCAGAGCTGTTAAACTTAGTTTACTGCGTTGGAACCACGTTTGTGTAAAAGGATGGTACCCCTTGTACCATTTATAAGCATATATAATTTCTTTGCTTATAAAAAAAATAATTGGTAGATAACACAAAAGAGAGAGTTACCTGAAGTTCTCTTCTCTCAGTAATCTTCTTGACCTCTTCAAGCATACTTATTCCACTTGTATCAATGTTTCCAACACCTGCCAATAAAATTACACTGCAAGTTAGGCAGAAAATTCTAAAACAAAAAGTGTTGAACACGTTTTTTATCAGTATTACGATTAAATTCACAACATCACAAATGTGACTCATTTAATACGAAGCGAGACCTTAAATTTTGTAATTTCTAACAAGTTTTACCTATAATAGATATTGAAATCAAAACATCATGTTAGAGATTTTATGTGGTCAACGTTTTTCTTCTACTAATAATTAAGCAAATGTGAGCTACCATATTTGTTAGGTCCATCACTCACCACTCATATCCATTATAACATACTGCAAACTTGTCTCCCCAGTATCTTTGATTCTGTTTTCCTCTTCATCAATCCACCTTATGATCCTATGCACAACAACAAAGTTTTGTGGTAAGTGTTTACTTCTATTCCGTAGGCATATTTTTTTCTGCATGCGAGAGAAACACTCAAATTTGCAGGTAGATTACCTTTCTCTTAAATAGCTTGAATTGGCAAAGTAAATTGGTGCATCAATGTCTAGGATTAGGATTCCAGGAACATGTTTTGCATTTGGATATTGCTCGACATTTCTGTATATCCCAGAATTTGGGATGTTTCCCAAAACGAATGTCCTTGGCCTTGCAACGAATAGAAGTACTCGAAGTACAGATATTGCGACCTGAAAATATATACATCCACATGAAACCGCATGTTAAGTTCATAAATCTTTATATTGATCACAGAATGTGTAACACAAAATTCACCACAGTGTGGAGGGAGTTCACTGAAACATACAGCTATGATTAAGCCGATTTCAACACTGCCAAAGACCACGCCAAGGTATGCACTCATGCACACAACAAAGTCAAATTTGTCAACCTTCCACAGATGGATGGCTGCTTCATAATCTATGAGGCCAAGCATTGCAGACACAATAATGGCTGATAGAACCACCAGGGGAGTGTAATGGAACAAGGGTGTTAGGAATAGCAATGTCAACATCACTGCAATTGACATAATAATGTTGGATGCTGCTGTCTTGCATCCAGCATTATAGTTCACGGCTGAGCGTGAAAATGGCCCTGAAAAATTTTCATTTTTTTAACCACATAAGTCAGCAATTGATGCAGAAAAGCAAGCATTCATTGAAGAGAAAAGAAGCCTGAGAGTTCATGAAACAAGACTAAACAAGAATAGAGTAAATATTTCCACACTTTAAGCAGTTAAAATATTTACCTGTTGTGAGGTAGCAAGAGGTGAAAGAACCAACTATGTTCATGGTCCCAATAGCTATCATCTCTTTGTTGCCATCAATATTGTAATTTTTATACATTGCAAAGCTCCTTCCCACTGCTATTCCTTCCTAAACAATATATCATCAAACTCAATGTCAAGATCTTGCTCAAGTTTATTCATTTATAGGAATTCGATATATAGATTAATGTCTAAATTAGAAGTGTTTTTCCATAAAGACTTCTAACACAAAAAAATTACTTTTCTTAATAAATTAAAATTGAAGCTATGAGAAAATTCCATGTGTTAATTTATTCGTAATTTAAAGATAAAAAAAATTAAATGAAAGAGTTTTTATAAATTAATTTATACCTAAACTAATTTTAACTTAATTAATTATTTTTTTTATCTTTCTCCTTTAGAAATTCTTATGAAAAATTCTTCCAAAAGTCTCAAATGATTAAAATGTAAGGTGAATGTAAATAATAATAGTTGGAATAAGCTACAACCTTATCTCTTATTACTTTATCTTTCAACAAGAGTACTTTTTTTTTTTTTGCCTTATATCAAACTCTAGAGGGGAGTTTTAGATCTAACTGGGTTTGGGAGGAATTTATGGTAAAAAAAAAGTCCAGATCAATATAAAAAAAAAAATTAATCAATTTGGATTCTGTAATTTTTAGGCACTTCATCACATCTAGATATTATGTTTCTAAAGTTCTATTCTTGAAAAAGACACATAAAATTATTTCTCACATTTTAAAACTGTGCTATTTGTAGAAATAAAATAAATGAATATCTCACTTGCATGTTGCATTGCTCTAGTATATGAGTAGTTACAAGACATGTTATCTAATATGAACTACCGTGATTTTTTCCTATCCAAGGTTCTTTCTTCATTTTGACCAAGACATAATCAAATTTGAGTATCCAATTCACAGTCAAATTAAGGAGGTCCATATCAGGAGCTAAAAACAGAAATGTCACTAGTGATAATGCTATTGCTTTGTGGAGTTTCTTTTTCTCTTTATCTGGAAAAGTGTGACCTTTTAGAGTTGTGTTTTGTCTTTTTTATGTTCATTGAACTATTTTGTATTGCCGTGTATGAAAGGCATATTAGGAATGCATTCCGACAAAGTAATAGAGTTTGAGAGGTACTCACTGCTAGTGATATGATACCAACCACAATGCCAGTTTTCACAGCTGTGGTCAAATAAGGTGACACAAATACCAGCTTTGTGACTGATGGTGGATTTAAACCCTTCTTCAATTCTCCTATCTGAATACATGTCACAGTTCACAAACAACATTACTACATCAGATTTTTATCCTTCTCTAAAGAGCAAGATCACAAAAAATCAATTGTTTCATCAATAATACTAACAGTAACACTAGTAACTTTCTGAAAGATATTAGGTAAAAACAATAAGATTTTATAATTGTGTTATCTGCAAACATAAACAGTGTTAACTTTGTACTCTTGCTTATAAATGATTCCTCCCTCTGGTCCCAACAGGGAGAGAAAGTTCATGATTATGAATGGTATAGGTAGGACCCAGGGCCACTCAACAGTGTTTGGTTGTTAAAAAAAAATCTGCAGATTTTGTTTTATCCACCAAAAATATTTTTGATCTGATCATGATAAGATTGTGCTAGAAGATGTTCGTTTTTTATCCTAAATAAAATCTGAATAATAATAAAAAAATTTAATCAATCAAACTATTACCTGTGATGCTAGACTCCATTTGTAAGTAGTTTTGAAAAAATAATATTTTATTATTCTAACAGCAAAAAATTAGGTTACAAGGCTTATTTTTTACATGAAATAGATAAGATGAAAATAATACTTACCACTTCAACTCCATGCTTCTCCGCATGAGTGAAATAAACCAACAGACTTCCCAAAATAACCGATGTTAATGGCGCCATTGCTGACACCCAAAAAAGCCTTGGTTGTTTTTTGCTCTGCATGAAATCACAAATTGTAATTACTATACACTTTTTTATTAACTGATAAAATCTAACCACACCTTTTCTGCTATTCATTATCAATTACTTTTAAAATTTAAGTGAATGAAAATCTAAACAGTAATTTATATTTTTACTATATGGTGTCAATACTTTTGTTGTTGAGAAAATTTGCTAGCTTTTATTTTGAGTCAAGGTAGCTGGGTTAGGATTCAAGATAGGTCTCGGTCAAAAGATTAATTAAGCTGATTTTGAAATAACTGACATAAATAAATAAAATATATATATATATAGAAATGGACATATGAACATATCATCTGATTGTGCTTCTTTTTTCTTTGTTCAGGTATTACAACCTTTGCTTGGGAAAGAGAATAAAAGATAAGGAACATGAGTCACATAAATTGTTTATCAAGTTATTAAACAACTTTATATTATTGAATAATATATTAGATATTTTGTGCAAAAGAATAAGGATTAGGTATACTTACGAAGTATCTAGTGATCAGAAGGAAGAAAATGAAGACAAATCCTAACACAGAACTTTCCCATCTCCACTGTAATTAATAAAAAAAGGAAACAAACATACATTTAATTTGAGTTGGGTCAAAAAATAATTGCGTGAACGAAACATAAATGAACTTTTGACATGCATTAGGTAAGGTAGTCTTTGAGTGTGTTTCAGCATCAAAATTGTTTACCTCGTGAGTTTGGGTGAAAACAGAGCGCATCACTGATATGATATCAGCTCCATGGGTGAAATGCACAAGGCCAAGAATCGATTTTAGTTGCTGCAGACAAACCACTGTAGCTGCTCCTGCCATGAACCCTACTATGGTTGCATGTGACAAAAAATCAACTATCAACCCCAACCTGCAATCATCATGCATGTGTTACGTTTATTAATTATAACATCAATATTTGAGAAAGACAATATATTGAGGAATATTATTATAGTAAATTATTGATAAATTTAGTTTTGTTGCTATGTACTCAGTAATAAGTAATAAGTCTATATGTTTTAATTTGATATAAAAGTAGATAACATGAGTTAATCTCATTGATAAGATATTTATATTATAGATAATATATAATTATTTCCATTTATATTTTTTTTGTTTAATAGTTATTATTGATAATAAAACTATGTCTGGGATTACTTCCAATGCAGTAAGAAAGAAGGTGTCTTGTATGTTCTTGGTCTTTATGATGGATACATAAAGATATACTCCAATATTGTGTATTGAGAATAAAAATGGTGTGGAAAGAGATCTGAGAAGAAAAAGAAGATGTGTGTAGAATATACTTATTGTTTATTGTTTCTATTATATAATATTATTGTATTGTACTTTTATTTATATTTTGTATTAATGAGAACAGAAGCATGGGTAAAGGGCAGGTGATACACTTTAAATGTCTTTATTTATTAGAATTAAACAAATATTTAATATAAAAAATATTTGTTATTTAATATTTAAAAGGTGATTAGCATTAAATATGAGTTTGAAAGAATATCATCAATGTGTTTTGATTAATTAAAATTGTACCTAAACAAACCCAAAGCAGCCTGAAAGATTCCAGCAAATAATGTAGCAGTGAAGGCAAGGTGGAGATAAAGCCTTGGATCTTCGTTGGGATTAACCTCATCACTCAACATAGAACCCATCAGAAGAGAACCAACCGCCACAGTCCCCACCGCCAAATCCCTTGAGCTTCCCATCATAGCATAAATCAAAGGTGGTATAAAGCTTGAATCTGCACACACACACAAAACTATGCTCTATTTAGTTTTGTTCTAAAACTATAATTATTGTATAAATACTATAAGCAGTATTGAAATATTATATTGATTAAATATGAGTATTTTAGTTTATAATAAGTATATGTGAAGTTATTAGAACTTTGGAAATGTAAGTTGGAGAAAATTGTACAGATATGAGATGATGTAATAATTTGGTGTAATGAAGAGAATGGAGTACAGACATAGTCCGAGGATAGGAGGGAGGTTGGCGAGCTTGGCATAGCTGATGCCTTGGGGAATGGCCAAGCTAGCTATGGTGATACCAGCTATGAGGTCAGCTTTTAAGAAGTTGAAGGTGTATTTGGGTGCCCATTGGAAGATGGGGAAGAAATACTGAATACCAAGCATGAACTTTTTTGAGGGTGGTTTGTTTTTGAACTGCCTCAAAGGGTCATCTGGGAAGAAAGTCTCCTTCAAGGACAACTTTAGAGACTTGAAAAATGGTTGAGGTGGAGGAACCTCTACTTGCTGTTGTTGCCCCAAAGGGTACTCATGATCTACACTACCCATGATGTTGTAGGAAATTTATGTTTTGGTCGTGTGTCAAGGAGGGGGAAAGGGGTGTGAGAGAGTGGTTAATGAGGTGAGTTTATATAATGGGGTGTGTGAAGGATTGGGCATGATGTATGAGGTGAATTTGTCTATGTGTGGTGTGGAGAAGGACTGTAGTGATATATGGACCACAAATGAAGACAAAAGAAAAGGTTGTAGGGGGAGGAAGCCAAACGTGGTCTTATGTTCTGAAAATGGAAGTGAAAAGTCTGGACCTGCCCACCTTGTACCAATTTAATTTTGCTGGTTACGAAAATTATTGGTATATTGGTATAATATGTGTATGGTGCCAAACAGGGTGTAAGCAAAATGAAGGAAGGTTACGCAACTCTTAAGTTTGTTTTTAAATTTAAATTATTTGGTGTTTCACCCTTTAGCTTATGACCATTGCAATCATTGGACCCTTCAACCGATCCAGTGACGTGTCCTCCCCTGAGATCAGATGGGTGGATACTTTTGTTTTTCCTTCATATCAATTATATATGTATATATAAAAAGTTAACCACTTAATTATGTTAAGGGATGAAAACACATTGTATGGGCATTTGTGTTCACTTTTTATGATAATAAAAAATAAAAATATAATTATAATAAATTTGATAAAAATAATATTAAATTATAAAATTCATATTAAACAATTATAAAAGTGTTTTTTTTTTTTTACTAATTTTCTAACAAATTATAATTCATGAACTTGTTTCATCTAAAGATGACCAATCCACTGATAAGTTATATATTTTAATAAAAAATTATATAGTATTGACATAAATGGAAGCCAAAAAAAATCTGAATCCTACCTACCGATCTTCAAGATTTTTAGTGAGAGGAATAAAAGTTTAAGTGTTTCAAGAAACAGATGCATTGTACATGGTGTGTTCTTGCATGCATGGGATGAATTTATTTAAGATTACACACTGAGAATAGATTAATCCTAATCAGATTGAAACACACAGTTCCTTCTTCTTCTTCTTTTGTTGAAAGGTCAGCATAAATAATGTCACATGCATCTATTATTATTAGTGGTTGTGTTAAATTAAAAACACATGGGAAGAATTAAGTTAATTTTAACCTCAAAATGACATAACACACAAGAGCTCACAAACATCTTTCTTTAATGTCAAGCACAACAAGAACTCAAATCTGTTCAACTGAAGGAAAATCAAAATGGAATGAAAGGATAAAAAATAATATTCCAAATTTAAGAAAAAAAATACAATTTGTGAAATGTAAGGATATAATTTACAAAACTATGAAACCACCACAAATTTAACAATAATACATGTGAACAGAGGGAACTATTGGGAGGGTGAAAAAGAAAAAGGACAGAGTAAAACAATTAATATATTCAGTAAAGTAACTTAAGAAAGCTGAGAGACAAAAAGTACAATTTGTAAATAAAAAAACAAAAAGTTAATTTAAAGATCATTTGATTTACTGTGTCAATTTGTAAAAGCTAAGAATATGTTTACTTATCCATTTTCATTTACAAATTGAACTGAAACAAAAAAAAAATGAACAGATTGATAATTTGTAACTTTAATTATTATTTTCTTATCTTGTTATTTTATTTATTTCAAGAATTAATTTAGTTACCATTACAATTGCATAAAAAAATAAATTGATAATAATACATAAGTTTAGCAACTATTTTACTAATTTGTTAATTTCAGAAACCAAATTGACCATCTTCTTTCTCCCTTCCTAAATATAATCTTTCTTTTAATTTTAACCTTTTATAAGACTATTTTCTAATTGTTTGTTATATTAATTATTTATACTAATATCCTTAAATCTTTTAGTCAAACAAATTAGGTATAATTTAAACCATTTTCACCCGTCTCTTTCTAACAAATTAGCTAGGTAAGAGTAAACATAATTCATTTTAAAAATATATTTATTTTTATTTTAAAGTCAGAGGATTGTTTGACCCATTAGCACAAAGTTATCAATTAAAACCAAAGTCAAATATACTATATTAATCTCTTAGATTTTTTCTTATAAACTAAATTATATTAATCTAAAACTTAAATTGAGCATAAATATTGCTATGTTCAAGCTCGTGAAAGATATTCTTTTAAGTTTTGTAAAAAAAATAAAAAAATACTTCTACTCTAACCAATTTATTCATCTAAAGAATAATATACATGTTATATATTATACTATTTTTTGTGAGTTATCTTAGAAAAACATTATATTATGTACTCATCTAAGAGAAAGTAAAAAATTGTCTGCAATTTCAATATATTATAATGATATTAATATACATAATTCTTTATTCAATCATGTATAAATAATAATTTAAACTTAATAGATAGAAGAAATCATGTGGTTTATTATAAACCAACTTCATTGTAATTCTATTTAATATAATTATATTTAAAACAAAAAAAATATTAATTGAAATAAATATTGTAATTATTAAAATTAATGTAATCAAATTAAAATAATGTTTATGCTATATGTAAGCTTGAATGAATTGTTTCTAAAAAATAGAAAGAAAATTATATGAATAAAATTAATTATAATTTTATTTTCTGTATTTAAATAACTTTAAGTTTCTCAAACACTAAAACCTATACAAAAATAAAATTTACCTTCTTTAGATAACATTGTTAACTTGGTCGATAATATGATGTACGATTTTTTAACATAATACAAATCTTAATATTTTTTTAAGATTATATTTATATTTAAATTTAATTTAATTTGACAATGAGTTACATTAATACAAAAATTTATTTAATTTTTTTATTTTTCTTTCAATAGTTTAATTTAATTAAAAACCCTAAAATCCTTAAAAATTGTTTTAGTATTATTATTGTTTGAAGAGTAAACACCTCCCAGTATGTATGTTTTATATTTTTATAAAATAAATATAATTTTAAAATATAAAAATATATTTATAAAAATAATTAAATTATTATTTTGAAATAAAAATATTAGGTTAAATAGAGATAGTAGAGTTATATATTTTATTATATAATAAATTATTTTAATTTAGTAAAAGGATAAAATATTATTATTATAAAATGAGATAAAAAAAATTAATATATATATATATATATATATTATAATAGAAGCAAAATTTTTAGAAATATGTATAAGCAGTCTTTGTTATCAAAATCCAATATCCAATATCTATCATTTTCGTAAGTTTAACTCAATCTCTATACCTACGTATCTTTGTTATCTAATCAGTCGAAATGTCAAATTTAATCACTCAGACAAATCAAAGTCTTTATCCCGCAAAAACTAAACTCCCTCAGTCAATATCCTCTCACAACACGAATATTAATGAAATTTCTTTTACTAAATATCTTTATATTTATTTCTATTAATAATTAAATAAAATAAAAACTTTATACATGATGGAGAGTTCACAGTCCTTTTTGACCAAAACTTCAGAGAATCACACGCTTGCGTGTTTTTCTTTTTTTTTTTATTCAGTATACACTTCTAGAAACACAACAAAACAAAAACAGTAAAGAAATAAGAGAATGAGAGTTTTGTGATTGGAGTGGGAAGGTTGGAACTGGTGATGCATGCATGCTACCTGAAAACGCCCACAACCATGGCTGCCTAAGTGCATGATTTCGAGGACTTAATATTTCAGACTTTTTGCATGTTTCATTGTTTCTGCCACCATTGGAATGAACACATTTATTGACACTCACAGAGATAGATTGTATAAGAAGGGATACATTAAAACAAGAACTCCTGCCAACTTAAATTATTCACCATTAAAAAAAAATAGTAATATCATAGGGATAGTGTTATAGGAAAAACATATTATTAATTTTATATTTTAATATTAAAAAATTTCTTAAAATTATAGAATAAAAGTATAATTATTCTAAATTGAAAATTGTGCAGATAGAATTGCTAATAGAATATCATCTTAAGAAAAACTAGAATAAAAAAAAACTTAAAGAGATGAAGGAAGAGAAATACATAACTTATGTACATAGTTGGATGAAAGAACATGACCCAAATAAATCTTACACTTTAAATTTCTATATAAGACTAAATTAATAATTTTGTTAGCTTGTCACACACTTATTCAATTTAGTGACACTAAAAAAATGTGAGAGATATCAAGTCAATTAAAATTAACAAGATTAGGCAAAAGATAATAAAATGACTAAATTGGTCATAAGAGAGGTCTTCTAATAATCAAAGTAAAATTTTAAATTTATAAAAACAAATTAAATATAAAATATAGATAATTGACCAAAATTATATTTATTATTAGACAATTCGTAATATAGATCAAGAGTTAATCACAACGAAAATTGAAAATAATATGTTTGAGGTTTTTTTCACTTGTGCATTGTTCAATTACCTATATTTTATAAGATGCACTTACTTAAAACTGCAACATTTATAAAGTGTTGAAATCAAGATTTTATTTTTCTTTTTTAAAATTTAGCATTTTTTCCTTAAAAAAAATGGTTATTGAAATCATATCCTATTTAGATGCATTATAAGCAAATAGACTTTTTAATTAGTACTTAAATTGTATCATACAATAGACTCTTGATAAAGTCTACATTATGTATCTATATTATTATATCATGTTTTAAGTACTACGTACTATTGATCTTATTTTTCATAGCTTACTGTTTCACAAATTTTTCTATTGATCAAACAGTTAATTTTTAATGGATTTTTTTAAATAGACAAGACCTATTAAGTTTATCCTTATTCAGTCCAATACAGTTTGAACTTTAATGATCATACTTTTACTTGTTTCTACATCATTTTAATTGTGCATTATGTTAGTTCAAGTTTATCAAATGGTCATGCATACCTACATTATTAATCTACTCAAATTAAAAGAAAATAGGATAAAATTTCAATTTAACTTACAATATATATAATGAATCATTATTTAAATAGAATTCAAATTTATCATTAATAGTTATCCTAAAAAAATAATAAATAGCATTGATATCAATATATATAATATAATGATAATTGGATAACATAATATAATTAAAATTGAAATTATGAATAAGATGTGAGGAGTTTACAAAATCGTAAATCTTACTTTTTTATATATTCTTTTATCAATAAAGAAATTAAGTAAAAAAAATTATTTAAGAAATATTATAAAAAAAATGATAAATATTTTATTTTGATTTCAATTTCAATCAAAACTATAAATAGTGTAACATAAAACATTATTAATTCTTAATTGATAACATATATATCAATGTAAGATTTTTATGATTTTGTTTAAAATCTAAGTTTTAACTACTTTTAAAAAAATATAATTTATGACTTATATATATATATTAGCTGTTTTAGTTTTATAATTCAAGTATCTACTGTATAGAAGGATGCTTTAAAAAAAGAAAAAGTATCCAAATATCTTTGTAAGTAGTTTTGGTATAATTTATATGTCCCTATAAATAAATGTAAAAATTTATTCAAAATCACACGCTTAAATTATTCAAGTTTGTCAACAAGGCTGACCAAGAACACCCTCTCTGACTATTGTGACCTAAAGAAATTTTAAATAGACCTGCTTCAAGTTCTATGATATGTTATAAAGCTGAGAAGGAACATGAAGAAGAAAATATGACCACATGAATGTTATTAAATTAGTGTAATGTGATTACAGGGGACAAATTGATTACAAATCTACAATGACACTCATTTTACAATTATAACCTGTCTATTATGATGATTATCCACTGCCACAACAACAATTCTAAATACTTAAAAGTCCAAAGAAATTATTTTTATGCATAGATTCATTGGGGAGGTTTGGCTTGTTAGTTGATCAAATATATTGGTAAAACAGAAAATAGATTAAAAGAAACAAAACTTAAACTGTGAGCAGCTATATAGTTTCTATGATTATTAAAGTCCCCCCTATAATATACACTAGATTTTTTTTTTTCACTGTATCCTGTTTAATTAATGTTAGCCTTTATAACACTTTTTACTCTACCCATCAAATAAGGTATTTAAATATAGAAATTTGCTAGGTATCTAATCTCTTAATCCTTTTTGCATAATTTACTAATTGAAAGGTTTTCTTATTTAATAAATATATCTTAATTATTTATTTCCAATGTTGAGTCATTCTCAGCTTAAATAACATACTAATTACTAATATTTTTATAATTTTTTATTAAAAAATTAATATATTATTAACTAATATTTATCAATAACATGCAATATATTATTCTTTACGAGTTTTAGTTAATACTCTCCTCCTGTCCATTGAATTATTCTTTTAGAAAAATTACAAAATATCAAAAACCCATCAATTTATTTTGAAAGAATCGAATATCAGATGGAAGTAATTAATTGGAGTCTAATAAGTCATATAAACTATGAATGTAATGATTAGGAATCCAAATGGTTGTGAAATTGAAGTATGATAGAGAACTAAAAGACAAAATGAAAATAAATATTGTATAAGAAGAAGTGTGAGTGGTGATGTACGAGATGGTCCTGGTTTGTAAGCAGCGTGTGAGTTTATAATAATTGAAAAGGATATGGTCGGTGATTTCATCGTTGGTGGCCCACCTCCCACTGTTGGTGGTGCAGCTTCTACCGGAAACTTCACCCTCCACCTCCTAATTCTTTTAATTCAACCCTTTTTTTTCTTCTTTTTTTTCCCTAATTTTTTACACAATTTATTTCTTCTCATGTTTTAAATAATTACTCGCACAGAAATTATTCTTTTTCTATAAATAAAAATACATAAAACTCCTCTTCTCGCCAATGTTTCGTTGTTTCTAGTTTCTTTTTCTAGATAGTTACATCAATAGTCATCGTTTCGTTGTGTTTTGCGAAGCATTTGTAAGTTTTTTTTTTTTTTTTCATGTAGGCTGTACACATGGGTAAAATACCTACAAGCTTAAAATTTGGACTGTTGATTTAATATATTTTTTAAATTTGTAGATTTAAAGGGTTTTTTCATGTTAACAACCAAACAAAGACAATAAAAGTATTTAAAAACATATATAAAATGAAAACAATGTGTAAGAATCAATTATTGATTGGTTATGGATTTAAAATTCTGCCTTGTGTGCAGAGTGTGAAAATGGGATACTGTGCTTTTGAACATTGTTTGTCCCACGGGATTAAAAAAAAAAAAAAAAAGTTATCATATCACTATCAATTATTATCCTAGTGAAATCACATGCCTAAATATGTGAGAAATGTAGGGTTTAGTATCGATATAGAACATTAGCAAACAAAAATAAACATGAGGAATTTCAGAGGCTGGTATTTGTTATATCTTATAATTTTATACTTCCTATTACGGGGTTAATATTAGAAATATTCATCATTTATTTTATGTTTTATTTTATTATTTTTTTTTGTTATCATTATCATTGTTAGGATGGTATCTATAAATAGAATTGTGATTAAGAATTGGTGTAGTATAGTGTAGTTTTGGTTGGATTTTAGATTTTTCTTGTAATTCGACTTTTCCTAAACCTTAAACAATTTTAGAAGTTTCTTTTTACTAAGTTACATGCTATATCTATCTTATTCTTAAAAAGTTTGTCTTTCTCTAATTAGTAAAATAGGTCTCTTTTTCTATGGATGATTAATTCTAGTATCTCACGTCACATGTTATATGATCCTCGGCTTTTTGTGTTATTAAATTTATTCTTCCATGTATGTCTTATGAATGTTGATGGTTTATGATTGGAAGGAATTGTAGATATAAATTTTTTATGACTTTTGATATTCCCTTTTAACTATTTTTTAGGAAAGAAAGTTTAATTTTAAAAAAAAATCATGTAGATTTTCAGGGTTTTGCCTTTTTTTTTTTTTATCTGGTTCCATTTCTTGCGTGTGGTTATTTTTCTTCATAGTTTTTAGTTTTTCTCTCTAGCTTATTAGGGGAAAGAAAGTTTAAAATACTTTTTTTACAAAATTGTGTAGATCTTCAAAATTCTCTTACAAACACTCATCTTCAATGATAGAGATTTTTGTGTGTGCTAGATCTTATAAGAAAAGACACAAACAGATGTTGTATTTAAAATCTGAGTTCAAGCACTAATTAAGATGATCTAACTCCAAACCACAAGATAAAACTTTTTTGATGTATGCATATTCGACCTACTATATATGGAGATATACACAGCATGGCATGCAAATAATTTTAATAATAAAATGGAATTGACCCATTAAGTTATCTAGAACCCTTGAGGCAACAGTTACCACCTAGCTCTGACCACTATGGATAGAACTAGCTAGTGAAGGAATCAACCACATTGGAAAGTGTTTATCATTACAAAGATTCAATTTATTATTTTTAGAAAACAACCAAGAGAGAAAATATATTGAGTGTGTTGGAGTAAAAGCAATATTTGTACATATAAATTGTGGTTACTATCATTAATGATGATAGCTGGCGAAATGTTGATCCAGCATACATCTTTATAGCAATTATTGTAATATTATTTCTTGATCTGGATTATTTTTGGCCAAGTCTTTCTTTCTTCAGTCAGTTCTTTTCATCCAAAGTGCTCGGTATGATTAGTTTCTTTTGTTTTAAATTGAACAATTGGGCATAATATTTTTATTATTAAATAAATTTTTTTCAACGTTTTCTGAGATTGGTAAGATCACCACAAATTGATATTTTTTTATTAACATTAATTAATTTGAAACTAATTAACCAATTTTTCATCATAAAAGTACCAATAATAAACTAGTTATTAACTTATTTTAATAAATATAAAATCATTTAGTGAGTATTTTAAAATAATTTATTTTATGAGTTTATAACTTATTAGTTAGAAGTTACTTCAGCTAATTTGTTATTTATTTAACCTTTTTATTACTATTTTAATATTTTTTTTGTTATTTTAAATTTGTTTATTATGATTTATTTCAATTTTATAGAGATAATTAATTATTTACAATATTTAATATTTTGTAATTCATTTTTTAATTTTTACATAGTTCAAATTAAAAAAATTAACATTATAAATGTAACTAATATTTCAATTACATGATATTATATAAAATTGCATATAGTAAAAATTGTAAAAAAAAAACATTATAACAATAGTTTAAATTGAGAAATTGAGAAATTTAAATTTTAAAAAAAAAATCAATACATCAACTCATTTAAATAAAATGACTTATTTAAATAAGAAATCTATAAAACTTCAAAAAAAAATAGAACTACCGAAAATTTTAACAAGAATTTAATTATTTAAAAGTATAAAATTATAATTACATAATTAATAATATATTTCATATAAAATACAAATTTCATTTAAACAATAAAACTAATATAATTATATTTTTTGTCATTTTATAATTACCAACTAGTTTATCAATTAATATATTAATTTTAATAATAAAATAAAGTAACTTGTGAGGTTAGAACTTATAAATTAAAAATTTATTATCTAAAAGTTAATTTATCAACTAGTTTATCAAATAGTTTTGTCAAATAAGCACAAAAATTATTTTAAAAAATCACTTTTTAACCTTCATTAGATCATATTAGTTACAAAAACTCATATAATGTTATAATATATCATTATATCATAAAATCATGCGTATAAAGTAAGCAATTCAAACTTTTTCTATGACATGCCCTATTCTTCATTCTCTATATTACATTAATTACTTAATTATATATATATTTTTACTCTCCTCACTCAAAACATTAATCACATTATTGGTACATATTATTATTAACTCAAGGATGTGAATTGGGTGTGATTTGATTACTATAAATCTTTAGTTGAAAGTACTTAATGCATTTCTTGAACTAACTAAATTTAGAATGCTATTATTACTGTAAACCACCAGTAGTTGGCATGTGTGTGTTAATTAATGTCCTAATTTATCAACAAGTGACAGAAAAGGACTGAATGTTCTTCAGATCATAATCTGAATTGATAACGACGCATGCACTCTAGAACAATATATATATATATTTGCAAAAGGGAAATCGTGAAAAGGGTAAAAGAAAAATCTGGCTTAGCAAATAGTTACTTCATATGGGTGCTTAGTTTTATCATATAATAACTCAATTTCTTAGAAAGGAACAGGAGACATATGACATACTTTACAACTATGGCAACAAGCTTTTTTTCAATTTCTTTACTAATTCTTAGAACCTTTGGTTTGAATTGCATGTTCCTAGTTTATTGTCACTTGTCACATTGTACTGAACTATAATCCACACCACACACCTGTGGCTGGAAAACATGGAAAGGGATAGGATCGAGATCACCACAAATCCACTCACCACCAACACAAAATGCAATTTGAGTTGAACAGTGGACCTAATAACACTACTTGGACCTAAAATAGTACTATTAGTAGTAGTATTAGTATATATAATTTGGAGCTAATTAAAACATATATTTCCCATCATCTTTTCTCTCCATTTTAAAAAAATATTCTTAATTATAGTTAGCAGTTTTGAGGCTTTTGATTTATGATATTAATTATTATTTATTATTTAATAAATATTTTTAAAATAATGTAAATATGTTGATTTCACTAAAAAACTAAAAATATCTATGAGACAAATTTATCTGAAATATTTAAAATCTGTCAATAAATTAATTGTATGTAAATTTATTAACAGTCTAAATCCGTCAGTAATTACCGAAAAACTCAGAAATCTGTCGATAATGATATTTTACCAATAAATAAAATTTTATCGATAAAATTTTATTGATAATTTAATTTTTTTTTAGTGTTTAATAAATTATTATTATATTTGTGTGGATGCAAATAATTTAATTTCCAACTAAATATATAAATATAAAACACACTTTTATCAACTTTTTTAACGAGATGAAAAACTTTCCACTTTACCTAATAAGCAAAAACAAATTTTTATAGTAAATACTTTGCCTGATAATTGATAAAAAGAAAAGTAGTAATGTAGATAAAATATTGAGGAAAAAAGTGAAAGGAAACCAATGTGTATCAAGTTCTTTTAATTAAACAAAATGTTTTTGTAACCACTTTTTTTGACTCCCTTTGTCCAATAAATGTTTCATTGATTTTCTTTTAAATTTCTCTCGAGTTAGGACTTTTTTCGGGAGATCAATCTCTCGCAAATTAGGTTCGAGTTTAACTTCTTGAATTCACTTATCCTGAATATTGGTTTTGCATATATCTCATCGATCTCAACGTTACAAGAAAATTATTTATTTCAAAAGTCTACACAAAAAAAAAAAAAAAAAATCTATACTAGTTAAAGAAGAACATTGGACTTGCGTCCTAAAGAATAGAAACTCTAAAAACATATTTTCTAAGTTAGTAGCGTTAGTTGTAAAAGGCAAAACGCTATTAGCATCGACTAACCTAATGCTAAGTGAAATATTGAAGAAAAATTTATATAAATTAATTATAGGTATGGTTGGCTTAGCCAACTATAGGCATCTTTACATTAAAAAAAAAAAAAAACTTATTCATTATAACATCAACTAAGCCAAACTTAAAATGAGCAATTTAAAAGTTAAATATGATATATATAAATGTAGAGTCACTTGGAATGATATTATGTAAATGCAATTTTTACATTAATTTAATAAAGCATTAGTTTAATTTATGAATTTAGGTTTTAGGATTTATGCTAATATATTTTAATTAATTTTTTAGTAACATCTCCTTAAACATTCTTTAATATCTTTTTAAAAAAATATTATTATTTAAAAAAATCTCATTTATCTTGCTTCTATTTTAACAAGAAACTTATCCCTCTCAAAGTAATTCCATACATAAACTATAAGCCACACAGAACTTGAAAGTAGGGGCAAGAACATTAAAATCTAAAATGTCGTAAAAGAACACAAAAATTGACAAGTGATCAATGTTCGTAATGGTACAACCACACACATGGTTTCAAAATAGGAGGAAACCCAAACCGGTGATTTGAGATTCAAGTCCACTGTAGTACAACTTAGGAAACAAATGCAACGAAGAAGAAATTTGATTTATGATAATAATGCGCACAATATGATATAAGCCAAAAGTAAAAGAGATAACAACAACACCACAATACCAATATAAGCCAAGTCAATCCACACATCAACAACAACATGACCTTTACTCAATCACATGAAATAAGAACAATAAAATTAGTATACTGGTAAAATAATATGTACAAGAAAGTGATCTTCACCTACTTGTCATCAAAGTTTTATGAGTACATTCCATCCATTTCTCATCATTCCCTTTGTTACTTAAAATATTTTTGTTTTTTTGTGGTTGGAAAGGAACAAGAGAAATATGACATGCTTTAACTCGACAACAACCTTTCTCTCTTACTAATTCTTAGGACCTTGAGTTCTGAACCACCTTGAGTTACATGTTCCAAGTTTATTGTCACTTGTCACATTGTACTAAACAATAACCCACCACCGCACCTATGGCTGGAAAAAAATGGAAAGGGGAATGATCGAGATCAGCACAAAGCCACGCACCACCAACACAAAATGCAATTTCAGTTGAACGGTGGTCCTAATAGTGCTGTTTGGACTTTCACAAGAGAGCATCAACTGCTCTTTCATTTACCCTAACATGTGCAAGATAATTTATTATATATAGTCCTGATTTTTTCATACTTATTTCCTACATTGCATAGAATTCTTTTTTGTGTTTCACTTTTTTTCTCTCTTCGATCAAGGGTAAGCTCACATTAATTAATTTTGGTGACTGGTGTCTAAAATATGAAATTTGGTGCAGACTGAGAAATGGAAGCGTACTACTGAGTTAATAACCACAACTGGAAAATTTTGAGACGTTGTTACTATCATCTTATAAAAAAACAAGAAATATATATGTCTAAATTAAGATTATATAGAGGATGAGTGTTATATAACATGACCTAATATAAAATAAATACAATTTACCAATTAGAATAGAAGAGAAACATAGTAGATAACAAAATCATTACTTCGTTTAGTTAATAGAGTTGCTCACACAACATGAATTTAAGGCCACTAGTTTAATTGGAAAATTTTTATGGTAGTTAATATGTGAGGTAGTAAAAAAATTAAAAATAATACTATGATATAATAAAGTATGTATATTTTTTTAATCAATTAAAATAGGATGAAATTGAATAAAGTGAAACTTATGAAAAGCACTCTATTACAGTTCGTTTAGTGTCCCTTTTTGTCCCCTTTTTTTAGGAGTATGATTGTCGTAAGTTCGTTACTCTTTCTTCTTTCTATTCAACAATAAAAAATATTGGAACAAGGACACTGCAGTAGTATTCACAAATCTACTTTGCTTCTTTTCATCTTATTTCATTCTATTTTATTCAATATTCAGTATTAAATTTGTAAATATACTCAAGTTCTATTTGTTTTTTTTTTTTCAAAGATCGAAATATGGGCCAATAAAAAACATGATAAAGGGTATTGTTTCTTGCACCCCCTGGCTTACTTCCATTACAATAAAATGTGTAAAAGACAAAACTAACCCTAACTAACCCCTGAAGGCGGAGCCGTGGATTTTCTCCTAGGTGGAGGTTATAGACTTCTGGAAGCTTTTTTATAAAAAAAAATTATAGATTTTTTGTAATTTGCACGGGTTTTTTTATGCAAAGAAAAAAAAAACTAAAAGAAAACTTAAGTACAAAAGTTACCAGAAAGGATAATGCTTGTTGGAAATGTTGTAGCATAGGACATTATGCTAATAATTGTAAAGTATCTTAAAAAGTAAATTATTTAGAGGATTAATATTCTAATAAAATATGAATCATAAAGTTAAGAAAAATTAGCTAAAGACGAAAAAAGTGGTTTAGAAATAGATGAATTAGAAGAATCTTTTCATAGAAAACCCTTTTCAGAAAAAAAAAATTGATTATTGTTTGAGACAAGGGTTAGGTAACTGTAGTAATTATGAACCAATCAACATATTAACCAAAGACTAAATATCAATGTTAGTATCAATTATTGATAAATTAAAATATTCACCTTTAAAAGAATAATTTTTACAGTAATTAAGTAACCTAATTAAAAGCCATGAAGAAGCACTGGAAAGGTAAACGCAACAAATCTATATTAGATTTAAAAGTCCGAGTTAACAAGTAACTATAAAAATTTACAAAAAAAAAAATCATAAAAGAGAAATTTAAATATTAAACCAAAATGATATCTTCTATAATATGATTATTAGATTATAAGGAAAAAAAATATCAAACAGAAAATAATCAAAGAGAGAGTAAAGGATAAGAAAGAGAAAAAATATTTAAAGATAGTTATATTAATTTATTAAACTTAATAACCACTCATAAATAGTATTGTGAAATAACTTTGGTGAATAAAAGAGAATCTTTTAATAGAATAGCCTTGGTAAGCTAATTAGATGATATCAAATGTATAAGAAGGTTTAATTCTTACTCAATATTGTAAAGAAACCTTAGAAAAAGTTAATAGTGTCAATGACTATAAAATGAATATTCAATATAAACTTTACAGTGTTAAAACATGTAAAAACTAATATTCTAGGTAAGGAAATGTGTTTTGAATTTATTAAACCACTAAGAACACAAGAGTTAATTTTACTATAATTTACAAACCAATCAGAAAAGTATAAATTTATTTCATTCTTGTATTAAATAATGATAGTATTCTTCTCTAAATTTATTTGTTTGTTCCTTTGTAAAGTTTGTGAAATACCAATGTCTTTTTTCTTTATTATAAGGGACTTCAAAATATTCACATGGCCCAGGATTTATCTATTTTAAAAATTAAATTTTTAAGTTAATGTGTTTAATATTTGTGTAGCAGTGGGAGTATCTAGGACACTCTGTTCTTTTAGATTCTTTATAAACAGGCTTAACTATTATTAGAAGAGTGATGTTATTTAAACGTATTAAATCTTAATTTACTGTTGACCTACTGACAGAATGTCCAATATCTAGATGGTTCTTTTTTAAATATTATCCGTGATTCTTTTATTTTTAAGGATGTTGATCAATTCATTTTTAGCCAAATGTCTACTCTATTGAATTATTTCTCTAACGTGAATATTATTAACTTTATCTAGGCTTTTTTATAATTTCTTCTATAATAACCAATCTTCTGGGATTTTATTTATTATTTCTTCATTACTTGGTATTTTTGGAATTTGCACTGAAGGTTTTCTAAGATTAATTTCTGTTAATATTGTTTCATCTTTGGGAATGACCTTAAAGTTGTATAGTTATAACCAATTTTTGTTACCTTATCATAAATTCTGTATATAATTTGCATTGAACCTAATAGTTCATCTACAGTTTCATCAGAAAGTTTTACATACAAATCTTTTCCCATACTTGTTTCATTAATCATTAAATTTTTTTTATCTATTATATCTTAATATTGGATTATTTATTTCTAATTTGTAGTTTGATTTAATAGCTACTAGAATGAAATTATATTCATAATTTTAATATAGATTGTTCAATGATATTAATAATTTTATTATTTTTGGTTCCCGGTTAAGTGTGCTTTAATATATGTATTTTGCCTATAACAGATGACCTGGTTTGTAAACTTCAAAATTTTTTTATTACATGTGTAAATAATTTTTTATCTATGCTATTTGCAAGTTTTTTTTTTCTTTAGTTTCATTTTTATTATAAGATACTAAATCATTTAAGTCTACTGGATTCTGATACGAGAGTTAAATCTAACATACCATGACAAGAAAATTAAAAATAGATTCTGATAGGAGAGTTGAATCTAATACACCATGACAAAAATTAAAAATATAGAAGTAAAATTAGAATAAATATATGCATAGATGTTAACGATGTTTAGTATTGATTACTCAATTAATATAATAAGTAAAGAATAGGATTGTAAATTAAATCAAGATTAATTGTTTGTATTATGAATGAGTAAAGGAATAATGATTGAATGAATTAATAAACTTGGGGTGATAAATTAATAGTAAAAGTATGAATTCAATAATAATAAAAGCTTTGAGATTGATTAGATAGTAATACTTTTATTGGTGTAGACTCTTAACCTAATTCAATATCATATTTTCAATATCATATTTTCTAAATCTGCATAAATAAAAGTTTTTTCAATCTGATTCATCTAGCATTGAAATTCATAAATTAAATTATCTACCTTCTATCCCTAGTCACTAGAATAACCAAATCAGCATTTAAGATCAGTTGCTATAAGCAGCCCTTACACTATAATCCGTCCATCCCTGAACTTATAATACATATAATGTGTCTACGTTTGGTTCTGACTCCAAAAAGTGTTTTTCCAGTCACAATAAGAATTCTAAAATGAATAAATTAAGATACAATGAAACCTAAAACAATGGTAATTGAATTCAATGATATCAACCTGTTGAAAGTGCATTTGAAGTTGAGAAATTACATCCAAAAGAAGAGAATTAGCTACGCATGGTAGCCATGAAAACACAAGAAAATAAAAAGAATGGATCTTGATTTCGTTGCCTCCCAAGTCTCCAAGCTAGATGATGGATTTCATTTTATAACTTTCGCTCCTTGCATTAGGACAAATTAAATTGGGCCGTTATGCTGTGATTCACGCACCAAGCATTAAGTGTCATTTAACCCAAGCCGTTTACATTGCTTAAGAGAAAAGTTACTTATGCCCCTTTCCTTAACTTTAGCTCTTCCCTCTTATTTCTCTTCCCATTTTACCTAATTCTCAACCAAATTTACTCTTTACAAAATAAAACGCATTAAATACGAAATAAATAATAAATAGAAATAAAATCTCTAATTAAAACATATTTAAATAATAAAATAAGAAACAAAATCTCTAATTAAACATAAATAACCAAATCATACCAAATCTTCAAAAAATCAAACTAATAATTAATATGAAATAAAATCAAGACTTAATTTAATTAATAACAAAATCAACTAAATTAATAACAAAATCAATTTAATTAATAATAAAATCAACACAAAATATTATTAAAATTACTAATAATTAATAGCTTATCAATAGAGACTGGTACAAGATTTAAAATAAAACATACAAAATAAAAACTTGAAACTTTGAATATCAAAACTTACATAACTTAAATTTGAAATGCACATAATGGGAATCAAAGTTTTTATCATAACAACAAAATTTATACCACATACATGCTTGGTGTATTCTTTACTTTTGTCTCTTCTGGTCTAATAAGTTTACTATAAAGGCATTCAAAATTTATAATTATTATTTTTTTTCTTTTTTATAACTTCATGAATTATAATGGTAAATGTTACAAAGAATTCGTAAAATATCATTACTTTATTTTTTATAACTTTATAAATTATTGTGACAATAGTACAAAAGTTATATAAGATATGTCTGTGAGACATTTTTATCTCTTTACATGGTTAACATGTTCATTCTTTTATGATAACATTGTTATTAAAATTTGTCTAGTTAACTTGTATCGTATTAATTTATGTTCACAATTCTTATTAGTTATACGTCTTAAATAAAACCTATTTTCATTTCATAGATATAGATTGGAGATACATTTTTCGTATTCTTTTTTAACATTTTATCCTAATTACTTTTTGTCTTCTATCATTATTTTATGCTTTTTAGTAAGAAGTGAGATTTTCTTTTGAAAATTGTTATCTTATTTTATTTGAACTTCTTCATTATTCTTGAGGTCATTTATTAAGTTTTGCTTTGTTCAGAATATTCAAATCAACTTTTTTTCATCATTTCATCTTTATTTGTTTGATAATATCTTTTAAGTCAACATCTTTTTATGGCTGGATGTACAAGTAATCTTATGTTGTACTCTAAGTAGTGGACAATGAAATTTCAAAAAAAAATTATTTTGTATCATTGTTTTTTTATTACTAGAAATTATTGTGGCAATATTATAAAAGTTATAGAAAAATTTTGTCTATGTTTAGACATTCTTATCTGTTCACATGGTTGACACGTTTATTTTTTATATCAATATTGTTATTGAAAATTATCCACAATTTATGCTGATAATTCCTATTGGTTTATATATATCCTTAATCAAACATATTTTCATTTTGTAAATATAGATTAGAGGTGTCTTTTTTAAAATTTTTTTGAATATTTTATTCCAAAATATTTTTTTTGAATGGTTTACTATGCATTCTTCTTCTGTTGAACGAAGTTTTGTGTGGATTGACGGAGAATAAACTTTTATAAATAATAATCATTTTAATTTACTTATAAAAATAATAATAATGAAAAATTATAATAATAATTAAAATAAATTTATAAAACTAATAATTTAATTATATAATATATTATAATAATATTAATAAATTTAGTTTAATAATTATATTTAATAATTTAATAATGTTTTATTTTAAATTAAATTTAAATAAAGTTAATATTAATATTAATATTAAAAATTAATAATAATAAAATCAAAAATAATATTTATAATAATAAAAATGATAAAATTGTAAAATAATAATAACAAAATAATAATAAAATTAAAACAATAATAATAATATTATAAATAATAATAACTTAATTTTTAATTTTTATTTTAATTTTAAAATAATTGATATTTAATAATTTCATCAATTAAAATAATAATTTATCAATATATCTAAAAAATTAATTATAGTTAATATAAATTATTTTTATTATAATTTTTTTTATTAAAAAATTATTTTATCAATTATATTTATTATAACACTCACAAACTTTTATAAATATTCTCATTTTTTCTTATCATTTATCTCTTCATCCAAACAATTAATCTTTCTTCTCAAATTCACTTCCAGAACCAAAACAAATCCTTAATCTTTCTTCAAACTTTTAATTCTGTAGGCTCTGGATTTTCTGAAGTTTCTGACATAGATACGTCATTTGTAGGAGTCTTTTGTCCATAGCATCCGGATAATTCATAAATCTTTTGATTTATATTTTCTCGTTGGAAGTGCTGGACGAGAGACGTCTGAAACCATCTCGGTTACAAGAAAAGAATAAAAATTCTTTCTTCAATCAATACTCTGGATAACGTGTTAATGGACCACACTGAGTCTACAAGTAACAGAGAAAAGCTGAAAGAATCTATTCTTTCTCAAATTCACTTCCAGAACCAAAACAAATCCTTAATCTTTCTTCAAACTTTTAATAAAGGTAACTTTGGCCAATTTTATCATTATTTTTAAAAATATTAATCTTCTTTCATTTGAACTTTTTGATTACTTTAAACAATTCATTACTTTTTGTTTTATTAAAAATGTTCAAATTGAATTTTTTTCTCCATCATTCCATCTTGACCTGGACCGGTCTGACAGTATTTTTAAGTCAATATCCTCGTATGGTTAGATGTATACTTAATTTCACACTAAAATTTAAGCAATGGACTTTAAACTTACAAAAAGATATTAATTTGTATCAAATGTTGAGTTTTAGAATAATCATGAATCTCGTCTACACAGCAAAATATGTACGATAGAGATTCAATTAAATTATAAAAATAATTTAACTTTATTATTAATTTTCATAATATTCTTTTATAATTTAATATACTAATTATTTCTTATATTTTTTTCATGAATTTTAAATTTAATTTAACAATTTATAATAATAAAAAAATTCATTTTTTATCGTATAAAAACAAGTAGATACACATGTCAGTAAGCTCATGTGTATCAACTAGTATTTGAGAATTAAAAACTAAGTCTGTAATTAAAATCTGATTGAAAAAAAAAAACTGCTGATTGGTGAATCTACATGAAGACTTTCATGCTACAAATAGAAACCAGCAGAGGGCCTTTATACTCCCAAACAACTTGCTTATCTGATAATACTGACATTAATTAAGCAAAACACCTTTTGAAAAAAACAATTATTTTCCAAAAAGAAAAATAGTCAAAAGTCCACATAGAAAGACAAGTACGCTCTGAATAGTAACTGAAACAAACAATGCTGGTAAGAGTTATCTTTGGTTTGGATTTTGTAAGAGCCATTGCAAACTCTGGTTTCTGACCCACCAACTGGGGTAGAAATTCTATGCTTTTGTTTTAAAAAATTGATTATGGGAGAGCGGCAAAAGAAAAGAAAAGAATTTGAAGTAAGAGAAACTGAAAAGGAAAGCTGAAAAGAAATTAATTCAAACAGAGAGAGAGAGAAGAAGAAGAATGGGGTCAAAGTCTAAAAGCCTATTCTGGGAAAATGACTCAACAGGAAACAGATGAATAAAATAAATAAAATAAGAACACGGGCAAGGTAAGGTTCTAACGCTCTCTTCACACCACACCACGCTTATATGCACTTTCTCTTTACTTCTCTTACTATATTTTTCTTCTTCTTCCTCCTCTCTTTCTCTGTTTTCTGTAGTCTCTATCTATGTTGAAGTGAAGCACTGAAAATGGAGCAGTATGAAATTTTAGAACAGATTGGAAGAGGCTCCTTTGCTTCTGCTCTACTTGTAAGACACAGGCACGAAAACAAAAGGTGACCCTTTTGCTTATATTCACTCTCATGAATAACATCATTTTACATATATATTTTTTATTTATTTATTTTTTGTATAAAATAGGTATGTTCTTAAGAAGATCCGGCTTGCTCGCCAGACCGACAGAATACGAAGATCTGCTCACCAGGAGGTTGTACTAACACCACCATTTATAAAAGAAAATATTTTTCTGCAGCTTCTGAAGTTGGTGTTTGTCTAGGGTTTATGTTTTCTGTTATTTACTGTTGCATTTGGTTTTTTATGTAATATTTAGTGCACATTTGTTTCTGTTTTGATGGTTTTTTGTTTTATAATGTGGAGCAAGATACTAACTTTGTCTTGTTTTTCTATTGCTGAAGATTCTTAGATGCCGTGTTTATTATTCCTTGTTTTTCAATTTTCAGATGGAGCTTATCTCTAAAGTTCGAAACCCATTTATCGTGGAGTATAAAGATTCCTGGGTAGAAAAGGTTAGCCTTAAAAAATCCATAAAAATGAGAACTTTTTAAATTTTATTGCCTTTTCTTATTTTGTTGTATTTTTGTTTACTGAGTTGCAATAGTATAAAATTTGGTTTATGTTTGACATACATGACTAATTTTGAACTCGAAAAGTTTAATGATGTTTTATTTTTTCATAAATGCTGAATTTTTTATCGTAGTATTGATGACCTTGATAGTGAAAAGTATGATAAATTTAATCAGTGGGTTAACCGTGAACTAATTAAACTGGTGCCTGCACTTCCAGGGTTGTTTTGTATGTATCGTCATTGGCTATTGTGAAGGAGGAGATATGTAAGTCATGATTTGCATTACAACTCAGAAGATATACGAGTACATTTTATCTTTTAGTTGTGAAGTAAGTTGCCCTACTATAATTTCTTTGCAGGACTGAAGCTATTAAAAAGGCCAATGGCGTACATTTTCCAGAAGAGGTTGGTCGCCCTAACAGCAATGCCTTTACTTTTAGCCTGACATGAATAATTTCAACTCCTATGCGAGAGTGTATGGAATTTAACTAGTTAATATCTATAAATCTTGTGTGTGCAGAGGCTCTGTAAGTGGCTGGTTCAACTGCTGATGGCACTAGATTACTTGCATGCAAATCATATCCTTCATCGTGATGTCAAGGTGAATGATTTCTCTTAGTTCATGTACCAAAGATGTTATGTTGCTGAGTATCTGAAATCGTTGAGGATCCATTTTATGTTGACCTTTTATCTATGTTGTTTTCAGTGTTCAAACATATTCTTGACAAAAGATCAAGATATACGTCTAGGTAAATGTGTTTGGACTCTTAATGAATGTGTTTGGACTCTGAACTGAACATATCTAAGTTTTAGTATGCTATACTTATTTTGTGTATGTGGATGCAGGGGACTTCGGTCTAGCTAAAATGTTGACATGTGATGACCTTGCATCCTCGGTGAGTGTTACAGCCAACCTATTTTGTTAATTAATCTCACCTGATATCTTAATGTGTTCTTGCTCTAAACTTAGGTTGTTGGGACTCCAAGTTATATGTGCCCTGAACTTCTTGCTGATATACCCTATGGCTCTAAATCAGATATCTGGTCTTTGGGTGAGATAGAGTTATTTTTTACTCGTGGACCTAGACTTAGTTACACTTTCCTTTGTCATCTTCAATTATACTTTCATTTGCAATTGACGTTTGTTGCATTTTAAATTAGGATGTTGTGTGTATGAAATGGCTGCTCACAAACCAGCTTTTAAAGCTCTTGTAAGTTTCTCTCTTTGGCTGGCTGTTTTTTAATGATAATGCCCTACTTGGAAGAGGGGAGAGAAGTAGGATGGATGAAAATAAGTTGATAGAGTGGGAATAAGTGAGAAACAAATTGAGAATTAAAGGTGTTTGGATGAAAAGAAATAAAGAAAAGATACAGAGAGAGATGAGTAGAAATATGTGAAAAGTAGTCCCACCATATTTAAAAATTATTTTTCTTCATTTCATCCCCTACCAAACACCCCACCATAATTCCATCTTCATTGATCCTTTAAACCAAACAATACCTAAGGGAAATTTGATGGGGTTACAAATTAATTTGAAACATGAAACATTATATTGTCGAAGACAACGTGAAATCAGTTATTTTCTGTCTTCTATTTGAGCAGGATATGCAAGCACTGATTAACAAAATAAACAAGTCATTAGTGGCTCCACTACCAACAGTGTATTCTGGTTCTTTGTAAGTCTTCTATTTCCTATTAATCTTTATCTATTTAGTCTCTTTATTTGTTTACATGGAAACAATAGCAAGTGTGTTGACTGTTATTGAGTAATAAAGTATAAAGTATCATTCCCTTTAGGATTAGATCAAAGTGCCAAACCACAAGTTATCTCTATTTGAATTGATAATCGGGAAAAAGAAGAAAAGAGAATAGGAATACAAAAACAGAACAGATAACATGTGAATAGGTCACAATTTCACAATGAATGTAACAACATTGATTACCATCGATGAGGGTTAGATTCCTCTCTATTCTTCTTCAAGGAATTTGACTTGGCTCTCAATTTAATTGATTATACTCTATTGAACATAAAAGTCACTACTACAGGCCAAATTCAATTCCTTGGCATTTACCCTTTGTGCCCACCGAGAACCTTAGTTCCTTAGATGTTCATAACCCAAACAAGAATGTAACATTTTTATGATATCACACAATTATTAAGTCTTACTCCTAGGCTTTCAACCACTATGGTGAAATTCCACAAGATCAAATGCAATGACCAATAGTCCATTTGAGAGATCGAGTTTAATTTTAATTCCTAAGTGACCAGTCCAAGAATTGCATCAAGAACTGAAGAATCGACTCAATTGAATGATAAAATCATGAATTAAGATTTAACAAATCAAATCACGTAATAATGGTATAGAGATTTCTCTTTACTCAACCCTGGATTTAGGGAAAAATATTAAAAGAAGTAAAAGCAGAGAGATGAGATAGAAATTATCTCCATTAGCGGTTTGATTAGATTGACCCTTGCTTCCTTAAGTTTGATCTCCACAAACCCCAAACAGATAAAAAAGTGTTTCCTGTGTTAAAAAGTGCTTTTCAATTGACAAGAGTGTCTTAACTGATTTAGGAATTACTATTATTCAATCCTGTCAACCGAGTATGTGCTTCGATTCCTGATATTAGCAGCTCCCAGATTTGGATATTTCTTATTGATTCAAACTATTGATCTTAATATAATTGTTTTTCACTTTTGCTGCTCATTTCATCGGCCGCATGTCCACATTCAGTGATATGATCTATGTAACTTATTGTGATAATATGTCTGTTTCTTCTTTCAGTCGGGGGCTCGTTAAGAGTATGCTGCGGAAGAATCCAGAGCTTCGGCCCAGTGTATGCTTTTTGTAGCTTATTTCTTTGTTTTTTGTCAAGATGTGAATTCCTTGATGAAAATGAGTTTATAAAATAATGGTGTGCTTACATAATCGTCTTTGACATAATTCAGTTAACATCATTTTGGTGGATTTGTTCAAGACTAATTAAGTGCAATTATTTTGGCAGGCTGCAGAGTTACTAAATCATCCGCATCTGCAACCTTACATTCTTAAAATTCACTTGAAACTAAATAACCCTAGAAGAAGTACTTATCCATTCCAATGGTCTGATTCAAACTATGTAAGGAGGACTCGGTTTGTCGAGCCAGATTCTGTTTCTACTCTTTCTGGTAGAGGCAAAAGATTGTCATTCAGCAATGACAGGGCATTGAATCCTAGTATTTCTGGAACTGAAGTAGGTTCTGTATGTTCTACTCAAAGAGGTCAAGGATTCTCCTCTTGTTCAAAAGAGAAACACTATGAACTCTCTGTTGGTTGTGTCCGTGAAGAATGCAATTCTAACAAGTCAAAAGACACAAAGTCCTCAACTGTTGATAGGATCCCAAGATTCAGAACAGCTAAGGAATATGCCACTCCCCGAAGGCAGACAATACCATCAAAGGCATCTCATACAGGTTCCAAGCGTGATTTAGTAAGTTCAAGTTCCACACTTTTCAGTACCTCCATATGTCAAGTGTTGTTACATGATGGATTAGTATTATTTTCCATGGTGTATGTGGATTTATTTGTTTTTGCTTGTTATCATTTCAGCTTCCATCATCTTCTACTCCAGGTGTTAAATTTACTCCACCATCTCGCAGAGCTTCTCTTCCACTCCCTGCCAAAACCATGTGTATGGCCACCCCATATAGAGCTAATGTTGGTCTTCTTCGAGGCATGGACTCTCCTGATGTTTCTGTGAATGCACCGCGAATTGACAAGATTGCCGAGTTCCCTCTAGCCTCTTGTCAGGATTATCTCTTTCCTGTTCGTGGAACTTCATCAACTTCGGCTCAGTGTTCTTCTGGTTCCCCAAAGAGTGCCGACTGCTCAATCACGAAAGACAAGTGCACAATCCAAGTTGTGGACAAAGTCAGTGTCCCTTCAAGTGTACAATCCCCAAAGAGTGTTGCTCCAGTTTCACATGGCAATGAATGCTCTGAGCATGCTGTTTCAAGCCACTTCTCTGCCGAGTGTTGCCAACGCAGGTTTGACCCCTCGTCCTACCAGCAACGTGCAGAGGCATTGGAGGGTTTGCTTGAGTTCTCTGCTCGGCTCCTACAGCAACAGAGGTTTGAGGAGCTTGGGGTGTTGTTGAAGCCATTCGGTCCTGAGAAGGTCTCCCCAAGAGAGACAGCTATTTGGTTGGCTAAGAGCTTCAAAGAAACTGTTGCCTAAGGTTTCCTGATGCACTTTTAGATAGTTAACAATAGTGTATATTTGATCAGTAGCTCAGCTTCTAATCTTATTGTAGTTGACATCATTAGCATTTTCTGATATGCAGCACTAGCACAACTAGTTTGAAGTTATGTTTATTACTAGTAGATCAAAACAAGGAGTGTTATTAGTGCAGTGCACCGCTCCTACTACAGCAGAGGTTTGAAGAGGAAGCCATTCGGGTCTGAGATTTCTCCAAGGGAAACAGCTTGTTGACCAAGGTTTAGAGATACTGTAGTGGTCCAAGGATTTCTGACGCACTTTTGTGATCATTAATTAACATGACTATAATCTAATGTAGAACAATATGTTATAAATTGAATAGTAGCTTAGCTTCTATATAATCGGATACTGTTCTTATTCTTACTGTTCTTCATGGCACTATTGGCATTCTCATTCAATGATGCGTTATCACCTCAATAAATCTATCGAGCTTAAATAACTTAAACAAGTCTGATAATATTATTCATATAAAACTTATGATAGGAATAAAAAGATCTATTATAAATCTGATTTTCACAAAATAACAATTTATTTACCTTAAATCGTTTTTATTATTTAAAATGACTTCAAGATGAAAACAATGTAAGAATACCACTGAAAAAATTAACTGCATATTCTTTAGTTCATTTATTTTCATTTACATTGTTAATTAGTACGCTATTTTATTTCTTACAAAAAATAGAGCATAAAAATATTTAATAAATTAAATTGTTTACCAAATAAGTATTAAAGAATCAATACATAAAGGATACAAATTTCAAGAGATATTTTTTTTTTATGAAAAACTCAATATGTAAACCAGACACTTATGTCATTTGATGTAAATATAGAGTTACATGTCAGAGCTCAGACATTTTATGTAAAAATGATCATTCTATTTACAAAATTGTCATTGCGATTATAATGTGCATGCATATTAGACATAAAACTTGTAACCTAATTGGCTTGTCTTTTACTAGAGACACAAGACAAAGAATACAAGAACAAAACGATTATATGTTGGAGATGAATTTCACATGTTTATAGTAAGAATGTAAGGAGAACGATCCATCCAAGAAAAAAAGGAAGAGAAGCATTGATAAATATTTCAAGAGTTTGAAGGTCTCGATGAAGTGGAGGAAAACATGGAAGCTATCATGGCTAAATTCATGAATAGTTTAAAGATATTGTTAAGTTACATAATTACACTTTGAAGTATTTTGTACATCAAGATGCTAAGGTAGAAATGATATTTCAAAGAAAAGGAGTCTAGAAGAAAACATATCAAAGTCATTTACAAGAACAAAGCTTTTGGAGTTATAAAAATAAAGTAAAATTTGAAAATAAAAAAGTCAAAACCAAGAGTCAAGGTAAATCTTTTTCGTAATCTAATTCTCGTCTTATGGATATATAAAAATTTTTCCAACATTTTTAATGGTTTGATCCATAATATAGTTAGTTAAAGGTTATATTAGGATCATTGCATCAAAAGACCATTTGAATGGATCTCAATATTCACTGGATACATTTACTTGGAGACTTACATACAACTTCATTTGTGAGAGTGTGCTGCGTCAATACAAGTATTGTAGACCATCCCTTGATTCTATCTATATTGGAAGGGAAAATGAATGTCCAATTGATGACATGTAGCTACTACATTTTGTTGACCACCAAGTTACAAGATTTACATTTTTTGTTATCCAAAAAATTATATATCACAATTCATGAGGTCTCATTAGACTTATTTTAGTGAATATACACGCCACACTATAACAACATAATCAATTGTTACATCTCAGTTTTTGATTCCTTTTGTGATATTTAATAATTATACCATACATAATATACTTGTTTAATAGACATTCTCTTGATTATTCTCCTTCAAATTTAGTAAAGTGTTTCTATGCTTCACTAAACTCCGAATAATGTAACAAACATGAACTGCTCATTAGCTTTTAATATGTAAGCTTGTGGATGACTTCCTAATATATTTGTCAACTTATGATTATAATATTCATATAATAACTTCACAATCTATCCTCCATCGTATCACTAGTATACCGTACAATTTAAATAGAAAATCACTTTTTCTTTTTTAGTTACAATTAACTCTAAATCCTTTCTTAACGTCTCTGTATGCCTCTGTTTGCCACCTCTTTTACAAGATAGCAGAATATATATATATATATATATATATATATATATATATATATATATATATATATATATATATATATATATATATATTTTTTCTTTGTTGAACGTTTGTTATATTTGAATTTAGTATCACAATGACAAATCCAAAAATAAATATATAGTAATTATAATATCATGATGGGTTACTTATTACATTTTCAGTAAAACTACAATCTTCTTTATCTAATTCATTTGTTGTTGAATCACATTTCCTGATAAGAACTTAATCTATATTAGTCAATACATAAACTTCATTGAATATTTTAATCCAAAATTCATCATTCGTTTCTATAAAAAATAACTATTATTACAACATTTTAGATTAAAATCATTTCTAGCAAATAGTAAATATTCCAACTTATTTATGGAACATGTAATCTATAAGTTAAAAAAAGAAATTATGAATTATATAATATGAAAAAAAAGTTCAAAAATACACTTTCAGATTGACCAATCGTAAAGAAAAATATATTTCTAAATTCACCAATCCAAAAATATGTTACATATTTCACATTCATAAGTTAAAATTTGAATCTAAAAGATTTCCAAATAACATAATTTAGAAATAACTTGAAAGCCAATTAAACATCTACGCTCGAATACATTAGAAAAAAAAAATACAAAATGCTTACTCGAAGGAGTTAGCTAACTTCAACCCTTACAAATCCTTGACCTCCAACGATATTCTTTGTCAAATACAATATCCAAAGCAATTCGGGGTACAATGGAGGACAGCACAACAATGAAGCTTTTGGTAGGTTGAAGGAATTACAAATCAGAAAGGGCAAAACGTTTTAAAAGTGGGTGCAGGAAGTAAAAGCTCAGTTGAAATGGAGGAAAGCCCAATACAAATTTACATCGGAGCCCAAGCCCATAGTACACTGTCGTCCATGCCAGCGTCGATACTCTTTCTCTCTGTCTCTGCAACTGCAAGAGATGGACATGGAGATGGAGGAAGCAAATACGATAGATCTATACGAGCTTGAATACTCAGAGTTATGTTCGCCATCAACTTCATCCACAGTGGATTCCATAATGGAAGCTCTAGGGCCCAGTGGGCCAGGCCTCCTCGCCATCACCGGTGTCCCCAACGCTTCCAACCTCCGCTCACACCTTCTACCCCTCGCTCGGACCCTCGCTCTTCTCCCCCGCGAAACCCGAAAACTCGTTCTCAAGGTAATTCTACCTCTTGTCTATATGTGATCTCTCAATGGAATGTTCTGATTCTGATTCATTGTTGCACTTAAACATCAACCTAGGGTTTAGGTTTAAAATCAATTCAGTTTTGTAGGGATGCTCATTGTGCTTGCATTGCGTGCTTTCTTCCTAGGAGCATAACTTAGGTGGTGACGTTCCTCTGCGAAATCCTGACAGGAGTGTGTCCTCCTTTGCCATGCAACTGAAATACGCCAAATCTCCACTTGTTGAAAAACCAGTTAGCGACTGCTGTGCTACTGAATTCGAGAATCTTGGAAGTTGTTTCCAAGAGCTAGGGTTTTGCATGATGGAGCTTGGGCTTTGCCTTGCTCGAATATGTGACAAGGCTATTGGTGGCAATGAGTTAGAGCTGAGTTTATTGGATTCATGTGGGGCTAAAGGGAGACTCATTCATTATCATTCGCATTTAGATGCTCTTCTCCTTAAAAATCATGAAAGGAGCAGAGCAACAAGCAAGAGACGTGCTGGTAATGTGAAACCATTGGAAGGGTCAGAGTTGAATTCAATTGCCTGTGATGTGAATCCTGGTGGAATTCATTCACATTTGTGGCAACGGTGGCATTATGATTATGGTATATTCACTGTTCTAACGTCTCCGTTGTTTATTCTGCCATCTTATTCAGAGGCAAGCGAAACGGAAAATCCGTTTTCCTCATCTTGTTTTGATGAATGTCAATCGCCAACTGGGCATACATGCTTGCAGATATATGATCCTAATAGGAAAAGGGCCATCATGGTGAAGGCCCCTCGAGAAAGTTTTATCATTCAAGTTGGGGAAGCTGCTGATTTAATCTCAAAGGGGAAGCTTCGTGCTACCCTGCACTCTGTTCATAGACCTTCCAAGTTTGAAAATTTGAGCAGAGAAACTTTTGTTGTGTTTCTGCAGCCTGCATGGACTAAAACATTCTCTATCTCCGATTATCCTCATTCAAATTCCTCCTTCAATGGGTTCCATAGTCAGTGTTTAGTGGCTTCGGATGAGGAACAATTGCAGTCTGGACAGGATAATGATAATCTAAGTCAAGAAATTAACAAAATAGTTCCCCCTCTTTCGTCACGGTTGAAGGAAGGGATGACTTTTGCAGAGTTCTCACGTGAAACAACAAAGCAGTATTATGGTGGTAGTGGTTTGCAATCAAATAGGTGACCAGACTATGGTTAGTCCTGTTTCAAATTATATCCTGTGTTAAAGATAGGGATTGATAAGCTAAACCTCACTCATTATGTATTACGGTACCTTCTTTTGGAGCAATCATATATTTGCCAAAAAGATAGACTGTGAAGGACTACATTTCATTTAGTAGAATGGTAATATTTTTGGGGAGCTGCTCAACAATGGAGAAATTTGGCCTGCTAGTCTTGAGAAAATGCCTTTTTGTTTTCCATTTCTTATTTTAATTTTATAAATTATAAAAATTGTTACTTTCTATTTGTTTTATAAGATTCAAACAGGATATGCTTTTACTGATCTCTAAACTGATATTCTAAAACTGAGAATAAAGCAGTGAACACAAAAAATAAGAAAGACTTAAAAGAAGAAACAAATACTCCTATACATTATTCTACCTTTTTGTCTATTCCTCTCTTCTTGTCCCTTTCATACTTAGATTATGCTGATTCAAATGGTTACCTGCATGTGCCATGCTCGATTTTGTACCTAATCCAGGACTCAATATAGGAATTATAAAAGAAAAAGAAAAGAAAACGGCTGAAAAAGATGACCTGATCACGCAACTGAAAGACTGCTTTATTTTGCAGCTGCATTTAATAAAAACTCTTTCGCCCTTATCACATTATGTCAGGAAGTATCTGCCAGGGAAGGTTCTCTTCTCGGTCTTTAGCCTTCATTGATTCCTTAACTTTGGCTTAAACTAAAAACCTTCGCACACATTCACTATAGGAACTTTACACGCACATATAATGATATGTGGATGTATAATTAGCCTTGAAACAAATGTATGTGGCCGTTCTACATCAAGAGGTCCTCTGGTAAAGAAAAGAAAAAAATCACTTGTGATTTTCTTTTATGACGAGGCGGAAAGTAAAAAAAGAAAAGAAAAAGGGAGCCTATGTTAGTACCACGAAGTAGCCACTTCCGTAGGTCTTGCTTTTTCATTCCTAGTGGTCCTGAAGGGTAACCAAAGTTGACCTAAAAAAGCAAATGTGGGTAGGAATAATTTTCTGAAAATAACCTGAAAGCACATTTGAATGCAATTGGAATTCAAGGGGGAAACAATCGTCAAAAGAATTGGAGGCAAAAGGAACAATATTTCCACCTTTTGTCAGTTATGAATCAAAGTGCTCCGAAACCAAAAAGCTAAGGCTGTTTCTCAGAGTCTTTTTCTTTTTTTCTTTGTACAGAGAATTATGAGAGGGGGGGGATTGAGATCGTGTTTATGCCCGTGGCCGAAAAGTAAAGAAAACAGCAGCTTATGAGTGATGACGTCTCTATGCACGCGCAATTTAACACAGGTCCTCTTCTAGAACACAGTTTTCTGTCCAACTCAACAACGCTGGAAAAATATGTTTCTGCTAAAACTTGTTTGGACTTAACCTGTCGGCCATGGACGTTACCAAATCCTACGACAAGAAGGAACGACATTGTCTACTGTATAACCCGACATTCCCCTCTTAAAATGGTCCTATTATAAACCCATCAAATTGGCTAGTAACGTGCATATTTGGTAATCTTATTTCTACTTTTCTTACTAGATTTCAAGATTTTTAATTTTGTGGGAACTGGATCTGGCTACAGAATTTCAATTTGTTCTGTAAGTAAGAAACTACTTCACTCTCAAACAGGTCCCTGTTAATAATTTTTTAATGGTGCAACAGTTCCTATTCCCTTAAGTGATACGATTTGTACGTACACAAGATTACAAATTTTACTAACGCTATTATTACCTTACCAGAACTTGCCCCTAATCACAGTGCTTTCTCTTTTTGTCTTCTTCATTATTAAGTTCCTTCTAGACTCTAGCCCATTAGCCAATACTTTTGTGTTTAGTCTCTCCTTTGGGAAAAGGGTATATGCAGCATTCGACTAGATTCCTTTGTCCTTAATTTGTAATGATGTATTAATAATTTAATGTTATAAGCCTGGTCCACCACTATTGTCACGTGAATTGAATTGCTATAGTTAAATCATGAATGATGGTGAACATTATTCATAATTATGGCTTGGTAATGATAGGTGAATGAGTCACTAATCATAGCTCAACAATATGTTCAACACTGATTTTTAAAATGAAATGATCTTCAATGGCTACTCTTCGTGATATCAATTTAATAATGTTAGGATCTGCGAGAGGAGCTATAAAGATTGTGTTAGAATGGCAGTTGTCACCAATTCCCCCTACGCCCTAGTCTCTGATATGGAGCACAATGCAGAAAACAGTACTTTATTTGCAGTATGAATTTCACAGCAAAGTACTTCACATGGTGTTTGACCAATCCTCACTGCCCTTAAGCCACTTTATCACCTCTGCTAACCGGACATTGCCTCAGGACATTAGCATTATCATCGTAAAATGTCTGAGTGCAGTAAATTTTTTATTTCAAGAGAAGAAAAAAATAATGCTTAATTCTAAAACTCAACTTTTTTTGTCATTTTCTCTTCACGAAATAAACAAATATAGCAGATATTCTCTTTCACCTTATTTCGTGGCAAAAAGAAGATAAAGAAATAGAGATAATGACCGGAAGTAGGAGGATAAAATGAGTCTATTGGCTACACATGAAATAGGATAAAAGAAATAGAAAAATAACAAATCCTACTCAAATTTATTTCTATTAAAAAGTGACAAGAAATGAATGATAAGTACTTTATGGCTTTTCTATGATTACATAACTGATTTTGCATAATTTTGTGTTATGAGATGACACTCATTTACATTTTGTTTTGTAGGATGACCTTACATGGTGTGTCTCTTATTTTGATCTAATATTTATTGTTTCCTAAAAACCAATCTACTCATTCACCTTGTTAGTTAACTATTTACTTGGGATTCTCTCATCTCTCTGTCTTTTTATTTATATTTAATTAAATACCCCGAAATTTATCCTATATCTTATTTATTATATTCACATATTCTTTCCTCTTTATTTTTATCTATCCCGTTAATGGAAAGTTTTTTTTTTTTTTCAATGTTAACAAACCGCTAGAGCAATTCCAATAGAAATTAGCTTAAGTGGTTAGAGGTAAAAACAAATTCTTTAGTTTGCAATACAATTACACAAAAACAATTCTTGTATGAGGATGTAGACTAGAGAAATAATTTATCGTCGCTTTTAATATAAGGTGAATTTTAGATAAATGTAGGTACGTGAAGTTCAACCAAACAGGTACTGAAATATTATTACCTTTCTACCACAAAGTGTAAAGATCTATTTTAAGTTCTTAAGCAATTTTACGATTAAAGCGTTACTAATTTTCAAATCCGAAGTGTGTATAATAAGCCCCACTGAAAATGACTTCAGAACAAAAAGAAAATGTACCATTAGACATGTTCTTACACACTCCTGGTTCCTCAAAGATTCCACTACATATACCACCCCTTAAGGAAACCAAACCAAGCCACCTCTCCAAGCTTCAAACTTGTTAGACATGGAACCCAAGTTCACTATGAATTGTGGCCGAAACGAGTTCCTCAAAACCAGAACTGCTACTCATTTGCCAGAGAGCCCAAGAGTTCCAATGGAGTTTCTGTCAAGATCATGGAGTGCCTCTGCTCTTGAGGTCTCCAAAGCCCTTGCACCTCCACCACCTTCTTCTTACACACCTTCCAAGCCTCCCATTATACCCTCTTCTGTCACCAACACATTTTCCCAAGAAACCTCTTCTGCTAAGTCAGAGGAACTCTCAGCAACCATTTGTGGCAATGCCAACCAGTTCTCTTTTGCTTCCTCCGCTACCTCACAGCTCGTTCTTGACCGCATTATGTCACAGTCAACTAGAGAGGTGTTCACAGTCTCACATTCTTGTTTTTTCATTCAAAAGCCACTTCATTTCTTTTGGTTCTCAGGGCCTTTCTCATTTTGCTTATTTTTGAGTTTTGTTTTGTTTATATATGTATCACCCCGTTTTGGTTTGAACATGACTGAAAGTGTGATGTGTGAGACAGGAAGTGTCGCCATTAACGTCAGGTAGACTGTCTCACAGCAGTGAACCTTTGAACGGTGGTGCTTCTTTAACCGGGACGGACAGTCCACCAATCTCTCCTTCTGACGAGTTTGACGATGTTGTCAAGGTATCTCTCTGTTCCTTTCCTCTTTCTTTTTCACCTAGGTGGGGCCCTCACAAGTACAATAATATTTTTGTTACTATTCTATGCCTTTTGTCCTTGGTGCTCTTCCCAATCTCACTTTTGAATGCTGCTGTATCTTGCTTCCTAAAACCATGCTACCTCTGTAATAATGCATTTCAGTAGTTAAATTTGAAATGCTGGATATGTTTTAAATTAGCCTTAAACATAGATTTGAACACGTTTAATTGATTTTGAAAATATCCATGTGGGGGCGTTGCTATTACTTTTGTTGATTTATTATGAAAAAGATTGTTTACTATTGTCTGTACTTACAGAAAGTTTTGTAAGTTATATTATTTTTAAAAGGCACACTTTGATTTTCTTTATCTGTCTTTAGTGCCACATTACTTGTTTTATCATTTTTGTTTCATGTTTATGAATAATCAGAAAAGATTTTCTTTATAAAGCTTGCATTACATTAGGATTTAAGAGGGTTATTATCATGTTCACCTGCCATGTAAAACAGTAAAAATAATTTACAAAAGAAGGGACTGATTCACCTGCTAGTGTGATGACTCGTTTTAGTTCCCATGGCTGCATGGAACAAATAAGTTATAACTATGTTCATAGCTCTTGGACAATAAATTGCACATTTATGGTGGCGTGTGGTGCTTGCTGCTCATGGGTTTTCCATGAGTTAGGATAGGATCAACTCTACTTTATTTCACCCGGTGTCACACCTAAAGAAGGGGCTAGAGCCTAAAGTTGTGGAGGGGTTATGACTTTTCATTTAAAGCATCAAAATTTTGAACTTTGGATCGAACTGTTGAAGTGGGTAATGACGCACGCTACTGTTGACAGATATGGTTTCCAGTTAACTTATCTTACCAGCCAGGTGATTGTCTCAGAAAAGGACAAAGATTTTGCCTGTCCAGTGTACCTTATCTCCACATTCACGCAAACAAAACAATCTTCTCATTTTGGAATTTTTTTCCTTGGCAGATAGAAAAAGTTCAATTTGGCCTTTTTACTAGAAAGAAACCAAAGCATAGCGTTGGCACAGGAAAAAAACTATAGGATTTATTCTCGCAAGTCCAATATATGTCTAGTGTTCTTTATCACAGGAACCATGAAATGAAACATTACACAGAAACTGATGAAAAGCACATGTTTGGTCGACTTAGATTCTTCCTAATCATGCCGAAATAGCAATTATGTTATTTTGTAATGGATTATATATTTGATTATAAGTCCATAATTGATTCTGAATTTAAACAATTTCAGATAATTTGTACATTTATAGAAAATTTTATATTAAAGTTTAATCAAATTTTATTCAAAATCAATTTAGCCAACACTCTCAAGTGGCAAGGTAAGTAACCATGAATAACTGAACAAACATTCTCTCGATTTGAGATGGAACAATCTTATAATGTTAAATTGGTCCAACGATGGAGAATAATAATGTTAGACTTCATTTATCTACTGCAGTTTTTTCGGGCAAACAACTCCATTCACCCCTTATTCAGTGGTGGTCGAGCCATGAGTGGTGCTACAGGCAATGCCACTCCTAGCTCCGGACCCAAAACAGTTGGAAGATGGTTGAAAGACAGAAGAGAAAAGAAAAAAGAAGAAAACAGAACCCATAATGCTCAACTTCATGCTGCAATTTCTGTTGCAGCCGTAGCAGCAGCAGTTGCAGCTGTCACTGCCGCAACGGCAGCCACCTCTGCAGCTACCAAGGATGAGAAGATGGCCATGTCTGTTGCTTCTGCAGCCACTTTAGTTGCTGCTCAGTGTGTAGAGGCCGCTGAAGCAATGGGAGCTGAGAGAGATCACCTTGCTTCTGTGGTTAGCTCTGCTGTCAATGTCCGTTCTCATGATGATATCACAACACTTACAGCTGCAGCTGCCACAGGCAAAGTTTATTACTGTTATTATGAGGAGTTTCATGATCATATATATACTAAGAACTTTTAGAAATTGCTGTTGACTAATTAGGAACAAATTTATCAGAACTCCGCATAATGTTAAGCTAAATAAGTTGCTTCAGCTGTAAAGAATCAACTAGGATCTGTAGTTTGATTGTTGATTGATCCCTTAGTACCAGAAGGAACTTGTATGTACACATTGGTTACGAGAGATAGTTAGCTAGTACTAGTCATGTTATGTATTTTTCTCTCTTTGTATAGCCACTTGAAGGACTTGAATGTGATCCTTTAATGTGCAGCTCTACGTGGGGCAGCAACCTTGAAAGCAAGAGCACTGAAGGAGGTGTGGAATATTAATGCAGTGACTCCATTAGAGAGAGGAGTAGGTATTGGAATATGTGGTAAAAGCAACAACAGTAATTCTAGCACCAGTGATAGTGGGGAGATTATGAACGGTGACAATTTTTTGGGTGCCTGCAACCAAGAGCTCCTTGCTAGGGGCACTGCATTACTCAAACGGACTCGCAAAGGTAATTTCAGTAACTAAGCATATGGAATTTTTCTCTTATTTACAAGAATATTAAACTCAATTTTGGTAATTGTTGTAGGTGATCTTCACTGGAAAATAGTTTCAGTTTATATACATAGAACAGGCCAGGTATTTATTCTTTCAAAAATTTATGAGATGGAATTGAGTACTTGTCCATTCATCACAATGCTAGCAACAATTTCAGGTAATGCTGAAAATGAAGAGCAGACACGTTGCAGGAACTATTACCAAAAAGAAAAAGAGTAATTTTGCTAGACTTCCTTCCATAGCAAGCCATCAAGCACCTAACTTTATTTTGCTGCCATAAAAACAAGTCATAAGTTTTGGTTTTAATTATATTTGCAGATGTGGTGTTGGATGTGTGCACAAATTTACCAGCGTGGCCAGGAAGGCATCTGTTTAATGAGGGTGAAGAAAGAAGGTATTTTGGATTGAAGACAGAAGCAAGGGGAGTTGTGGAGTTTGAATGTAGAAATCAGAGAGAATATGATATTTGGACTCAAGGGGTTTCTAGACTTCTTTCCATAGTTGCACGCAGACAAAACGTAAATGGGGTTTGAGCAGCAGACCTAACACTCCCACATCGGCAAGAGATTCTGTTTCTACTGCTTCATTGTTTAAACCATATGTATGTATTTAGCTGTATTTTACTTTTATTAACACAAACTTATGGATTTTGTAACTAAAGAATGAACAAACTACTTATTGTCTCCCTTGTGGCTAAAATGCAGATATCAAGTCTCCTTGTTGCCAGGGCCACTGTTATGTTATCATCGATAGTGTTTCATTTTTTGCTAAATTTTTGTGATTGGGGAGGGCTCTGTAATGTTAACTGCTGCTAAGGATTATGTTATAGTCTATAGACCATAGACAGGTGCTTATATTCACTGGTGGCCAATCTCGGACAAGTGCTAAATTTTCTCCAGTTCAGAATTAGTGACATACTTTTAACCAAGTCTCGAAATAAAATATTAATGTAAAGTAACTGCCACATTTATTACCAATATGTGATTTAAGTTTAGGGTTTACGATATATATATATATATATTGGAGTGTTACAAATTCAGTTTAATAATTATAATAGTTTAGTTTTTAATATATAAATATTTCATTTAACTTGTAAATAATTTATTTCAATTTAATAATAAGATTAATTAGTTTAGTTTATTTTAGTCAAAGACTAACTACTAAGTTGAGCGCTTTATCCTCGTAATAGAGTTTAATTAATTAATTTTTTTTCTCCATTAGCAAGCCTATAAAAGAGAAAAACCCTTTAAACTTGTAAAATTGGAAAGAAAACTCACTAAACAAAGGAACAAACTTACATGAATTAATTTTCACAAGGAAAATTTGATATTGGATCATAATAAAGTCGCCACGTACTCTACTTCTTGAGTTCTGCTTCATTTTCCTTTTTATTTTATGTTCAGGGTGATATGTAGTTATGTTTGATTGTTTTTTAAATGATAAGTTAAATAAATAATTGTCATTCAACATTCAAATTATAATTATTTGAATTTCCTTCACCAATTTTGTTTAATATTGAACTTCACATTCAACACTTACAATCCAACAAATTGGCTAAAAAGGTAAAATTTTATTTCTTTTTTTTTTATAATAAAACAAGATTCGTAAGCTTTTCAATCCAGATGTGTATGTTATAAAGCTGGTATGCATGATTGGATGGCACTGGCCAAACCAAAGCAGCATGCTCACGTGGTAGATAATATATATATATATATATAAAATTTCGTCAACTTATTTGGTATTTACGGTATGGAGATATTAGATTGTTGTGCTTTGTGTATAGTTTCATTTACTTCGTACTTTCATAGGGATAGGGATAGACGGTTTGATCAACTTATTTAAACTTATTAATGTCTTTTTGTGTATTATTTTTGTATATTCAATACAATATACTAGTTGAATAAAAATATTATATATTTATAGAGTGAGTATAGATACGCGGCAGGTGAGTGGGTAAATGGTATTTACTGAACTTAATAAAATAGGTACGAGGTTGTGTGCGCATTTATTGCCTTGTTTGTTCAATTTATTGCACTTTTTCCATAAATTCGTGTATGATGTGTGCATAGGCCACCTATGGACGATTGCCAGCTACTACAACCGGATAAAGTAGAACAGACAGCAAAAAGGAACAGTTACATACAGTTAAGTGCAGAAATTCATTGCTAATAAACTATTTATGAACAACTTTGACAATAATCCATTGTACAAAATATACCTTGCAAAAGAGTAAGCCCCAGAGATTTATTAATCACACGATCGAATTCGTTATCTCGGAGCCACCCTCATCCCCCACAGACAACAAATAATCATCTAATTATCAGCGGCTCTAAAAATAGTGAGCAGAGATAGGAAGAGATTGATGATGTCCAGATACAAGGAGACCGACGCCCAAATGAATTCATCATACGAATATCTCTTAATCAGGTTGTCTGTGTCGTATACGATGTACCCACAAAATATAAGGGCCGCCAAGCATCCATAGATCATCACAGACAACTTACCCAATGGAAACAGAACCTGAAATGCCAGGAAAACAAAATGTTACATTGATACCAAAATCGATTCCAATCGCACAGTACATATGAAGCAACTACGTTCGAAGATTAAAATACCTGAATCAGAGCAAAGACCATAAGAACTAATACAGCACCAAACAAGAAGGGGCCAAGAAAGTTGAAATCTTGGCCTCTCCTAGCAGCCCAAAACGTGTAGAGAGTCAGACCAATAACCACCACAGCGGTCAGTATTACAGCTTCCAGAATAACTTTCTCTGTATCAAAAAAAAGAAATCAGGACTACACACAAATAGCCATTTTTCAATGAGAATGCAACTTAAGCAGAAGCCAAAACATACAAGAGCGGTTTTATTTCACATTGCAGAAATACTGTAGTACTTCAGAAGTTTCCATACAAGGAAATAATCCAATTTTATGAATCCAAGTCATTCTTAACTTAGAGATTAGAACTCAAAATCCTAATGTAACGACGAAAATAAATTTTAAAAGGGCCTTAACATCCTTCCAGTCCTCAGAAAAAACATCACCAACACGTTGTACACACGTAATGATATAGGGTCAACATCACTCCAATTCCTAAACGCAATTCACTTTTGTACATTGATCCAAATTAGAGCCACGCACGTAAAATATTAACCAAGCAGACCAAACTCAAATAATGTGTTTTATTCAAAGGAGATAAGGAGAGGATGCAAGATTTAACTGAAGGTGGGTGGGAATTTTGAACTATTATGACTATCTTATTAGTTACCAATTTCTATTAATTGGAAGTATTCCCCTTTGTTGCTTATTAATCTATACTAGAAATCAGCTGGCTAACTTCAATAAAATTTTTGCATCGTAGTCAACATGTTTTCCATCCACAAGGCTATAACTTCAGACCTCGCTTAAAGGAATTTTGTGATCACTTCTAGAAATAAGCCACATTGTCAAATAAATCCCAAATTGAAACCACCCACAATAAGGAATGCGAGTTATAATCTCGATTAAAATCAAAACAACGAAAATAAAATCTAAAGAAAAAAAAAAAAAAAAAAAAAAAAAATAAAGAAAAAAAAAAAAAAAGAGAGAGGTACCGCTAGTAAAGGCGCAACTCAATCCAACGACAAAGGAAAGAGATATAGTGAAAAGCCCTAGGAGTAGGTAGTTGACGGGATGCTTCTGGTAATAGTAGTAAAGTGGACACAACGCTGCAATTGCAAGCAAAAACAAGACAATAAAGGCGTCAGAGATAAATCAGAGGAAAAGTAAGCGACAGAATCGAAAGCAATTAGGTCAGGAGACGCACTAATGAAGGGGACAAAGATAAGAACGATGTAGAGAGCCAATCCGGCGCCGGTGGTGGCGAAGAAGACGCCAATGGGGCGGACGGTGACGACGACGGCGCCGATGACGATGGTGACGAGCAACTGGATGGCGATGATGGAATACACTTTCCGGATGAAGGACCACCGCAGTTCGGGGCTCTCGAGCATCATCGGATACAGCGGCCGCGCCCCGCTCTCCAAATCCGTTTTCCCATATGGCTGGTTCCACATCTTCTTTCTTGTTGCGACGAACTACTGAGAAAATCGAGAGAAAATGGAGACACAATTGCTTAGGGTTTTCTTTTGTACCTTGCGTGCCTGGAGTGAATTGAATTAGGATCAGTGAGATTTCTTCTAGCGGGAGTTACTGATAAATAAAAACCTCCGTGGTGCGCGTGCGTGCAAATTCAATGGGTCAAAGAAACTTCGTGAGCCTTCGCATATCTTGTTACCGAGAACGTCAAACGTCGTCGTTCTGAAACATAGGGACACGTGGAATTCTCTATGTTTGACACCTGTAGGATGGGAACGTTCCAGATTTCTCAACGTAGTTAGCAGTCGGAGTAACTTGAAAGCATGTTATCCAAGTATAATATAGGAATATTCTTTTCTAAATTTCTTCGTTTATTTTTTGTCGTTCAATAACTTCATAAAATAAAATAAAAACGAAATTTTCAGAAAAAAAAACGATGTTTTAGTTATAGAAAAAGTTCATGAATATAATTTTCTGGATTTCTTCGTTTATTTTGGTCGGTCAATAGCTTAATTAAATAAAATGACAATGACGTGGGAAATGAAAACTTCAAAACAAAGTTGTTTAGTATCGTGAGTTTTTTTAAGGATAAAGCGGGGTAGAAGAAGAAGAAAAAAAAAATATTATAAATTCCTTATATTCAATTATGCACATAGTAGAGTCTAGAAAAGTGGTGGAATTATGAAAAGTGAAAGAGATAATGGTTTAGATGTGACCAAACTTCCCTGCCATTTCCATTTAATCATATCACTTATCCAATTTAGCATCAATTGGTAACAGAAGCTTAGCCAAAGTAATCGAATATTTTAAGTTCAATAAATTAAACTCTCACGAAAGCACCAGAAAGAACCATAGCCAACCACGCAAATGAAGGAGAGAAAAACCAAACAAGTTTTTAATTATAGTTTAATAAATAAATCAATGAAGGGTAGATTTGTCTTTTGCACCACACTTAGCCTATAAGTAAAGGATCGATATGTCTACTACCAACCTTTCTTATTAAGATATGAAAGATGGAAGATTTTTAATAAATTAGTATTGGGATTATATTTACTACATTCTTTACTAAATTTAGATAAAGTTTAAGTCTGTTTTACTAAATTAAGAAATTCATTTTAATCAAACTTTTTTTCTGGTGAAGTATTAATGAGATTTGAATGAAACAATTTAATGATAAAAATATATTTAAACGAATATTATGGAATGTATCATTAAATTTTTTTTTGCTTATATAATACATAAACAAGATGAAACGTTAAAAGCTTCCCTAATAACTAAGTTCGATTTTATGTTTGGTCTTACGAATATGGAAAAAATAATAGTAGATACGATTAAGAGTGATTACATAAATTTTTAGTTGGATGAAAAACAATCATTTAAAAGTCAATAAATATTTTTGTATTTATAATATAGTAATAAAATATATACGGTTAAAGGAGATTAAATACATCCAATTCATTTAAACAGGTAAATATTATACACAGTTTAGATAAAATATTTTTTTATTTCGTTAGGTAATTTATTAAAAGACTTAGGAAACCATTATTCCGCATATCCTAAACATGTGCATTTGTAGGTCTTGATCATTGCTTGAAGTTGAAGGTTAGGTTTCATGGATTTATAGGCATATAGTGGGTGTCTGTGGGGCTTGGGTGTTAATGGCTTACCCTAAATCTAAACGCTAAAGGCTTCAATGACTTAACATTTAGTATGTGAATTTTGTATGTTTACATTTTATATAATATAGTTTTGTATATGGGTTAGAGAAGTATCTTTTTTGAATATATATCTTTGTCTTATTGAAAATAAATAAATATGTGTACTTTTTATAATAAAAAACAAAATAATAATAATAATAATAATAATATATATATAAAACATATATTGAATGTCTCTTTTTGTAGTACAATATTATAAGATCCTTTTCAATTTATAGCTAAAGTTAATAGGTTAAATTTTATTAATATGGTAATGTTATTTTCTGTCTTGCTATTTAAATTTTTAAAACATCTATCATATTTAATTGATATTTTAATTGTGTAAAAACAGTATTAAAAAATTATGTAACTATGAGTTTTAAAAAATGTTATTTAATTATTTTAAAATAAAAGTAATAATTTAATGATTTAATTTATTAAGTAAATAAATAAATAAATAAATTATTCTTAGTTATTAAAAGAGAAGTTATTTAATTAAAAGATGACTCAAAAATAAATTATCAATTTTTTATATAATGATATATTATTATTATTAATGGTTTTTACCCATTTCAAATATGGCTGTCCATGTAGAGGATACATACGGTCTATAAAATAAAATATATATAAAAATAAAACACTTTATTTATTTATTTATTTGTCAATAAAATAAATATGATTGGAATTTTGTTAAGCAATTATACACATACTATAGAGTTAAGCAATTATACTTGATAACACTATTGAAAATTCTCAAACTGAATCTGGGAGTGAAAATCTGAATATAAATAAATTAAAGGCAAATATTTTTTAAAATTATAAAGGATAATATTTATTTAGTAAATAAAAGATAAAAAATATTTTTTCTATTAATTTATTATTCCATTTTTTTCTCACTTATCAAATTAAAAACTATTACCTAAGATATAGAGAAAGAAAATGAGATTAAAGGGATGCAAGTCTTTTGAAAAACGAAAATGTAAAAAAATATTTATAAAAAACTGTGAGATTCAAAGAAAAAGAAATCCACATTATATGACAGTAATTTGTAAATAAAAGTTAAACTATTATGGTCTTAATTGACTTTTGCAAACAGTAACCACCCCAATCCGACTCGTATTTATTATAATGATAAAGTGATAATAATAAACATAATACATGTTAATAATCAAATAATAAATATTAGTAATATTTATTAATAATTTAGAAATATGTCTTATTTTATTTTTCTTCTATTTTGCTTCAACTAAACAATGTTTACTATATTTTTCACTTAAACGTACTCTAGCGTTTTCTCATACACTTATTTTAAATTTATTTATTTTCTCTCATTAAACACTATCTAAGGTGAATTTCATTTTAATATTCAAACTATTTTTTAGTTTCTGTTAAATACAGTGTTAATATGTTTGACTTTATTTTCAAATACAATCAGGAATAAAATTGGTCTGAAAGTTCAATTGATTTAAAAAATATAATAAGATAATTTTTTTTTTAACTTAACATGATTTTGCTAATTAAAATTCAACACACACCTAAATCTTTACTTGGTTAAGAAAAATATTATATATAAAAAGGAACTATGTTTTGAAAACTGAATGGGTTAAACCATTGATTTAAAACTTACCGTATTAATTAAATAATATATAAAAAAACATAAAAATATAATTTCATAACTTTAATAATACTAAAAACTAAAAATAAAATATTATAAGTTTTAAAATATACAAACAAATTACAATAATATTTAGGTTCAAGATTTAATAATAACTAATAATATTATTATTTAAAAATTAGTGAAAAAGATACCTCTCATGTCTCTATATATTTTAGAAATATATAAGTAATGGTGGTTACACGTGGTTACACGAGTTATAATTAACTACAAAATATAAATATTAAATAATTTTTTATATACTATTATAAACTTTGAAATATAATTAATGGTAGAATAAGAATATAAAATATATACACTAAAAAAGATAATCCTTTTATATATTACAGATTCTGAAATTAATAAAAATGCTCTATTTTTTATTTTACATTTAAGAAAAAAAATCAAAATAATATTTAAAAATTACTTATCATAAAAAAATTATTGACTTTTTTTTATTCGTTTTTGGAGCGTATAAGTGAAAGCCGATTTTATAATTTGAATGTATCAAACATTATATCGATTTACTAGACTTCAGTTAAGCAAATAGAGGAAAATAAGAGTAAAAAATAATTAAAATTGACAATAGAGCAGCTTATGTTTTTTCTTATTATCTATTTTATTAATATACTTTTTTTCAGTTTTTTCTATCATTTTATTTCTCTAAACTCTAAATTTTAAATAAAAGCTACGGGGTCCTATTTAATATGTAACATTCTTTTATTCTACAATCATACAAAATGGACAAAATTATTAAAATGATGCAAGGAATGAAATCATAGGATAATAACACGATTTCTTAAACAAAAATTTATTTAATTAAAATTATTGTGAAAATCATGCTTTTCGTTGCACAGTAGTATGTCGTTGGATTTTAGTTGACTTATTTTAAATCTAAAAAGTAAATTTGGAATCTCTTAACGTTTAAAATAAAAAAAATGAAAAAAAATTAAAAATAAAATTAAAAATAACCTCCCTAATATTTAACGTAAATTAAATTGTAACATCCTAACGTTTAAAATAATTAAAACTAAAAAATGAAATTAAGTTATAACCTAACGTTTAAAATAATTAAAAAAATGTGAAAATTGTACCACATATGTAATTTTAATATTATTATTTTTAACCAAAATTGTGTTATATTGACCAATTTCAATTAACGTATTCTAAATTTAATAAATAAAGTTGTAACTTCCTAACATTTAAAATAATTAAAAAAATTATAAATAAAATTAAGAAGTAACCTTCCCAACGTTTAAAATAATTAAAATAAATTAAATTATATTATCTTACGTTTAAAACAATTAAAACTAAAAATAAGATTAAGTTGTAACCTAACTTATAAAAAAATGGAAACAAAAATGTCAAAATCGTACCACATATACCATTTCAATATTATTGTTTTCCAGTTACTTATTACGATTTTAATTAAAATTAATTATAACATTAAACTCTTCTAGATTCTATTTCTCTGCAACTTTCTTTGGAAAAACTTTTAAAAGAAAAAATAAGCACTTACAAGATAATTCAACTAAGGGAGTTAGTATTACAATTTTTTTCAGCAACAGGATTAAAATCTTGTTATTATTCTACAAAACCCTTCTCCACTTGGATAAAAAAAATTTAAAGATTTATTTTTTTCAAAATAATAGGCCTGAAGTTCAATTCTACAAATATATCTGTTTAAAAAGTGCATAGATACGTATACTGACCGTGTAATTTGTTTAAACAATCGTTTTATCAAAACTTATTTACAAATTACTTTTCGTAAAAACTTACGATAATGACATAATTTCTTAAATCGAAATTAATTTAATTAAAATCAGAGAAAAAATGGTGCTTTCGATGCACGACTTGAGTGATATTGGTACAGCCACACACAATCTTAGTTAGTGTATTTTAAATTTAAAAAACAAAGTTGTAACACGCTAATATTTTAAAAAAATTAAAAATAAAATTAAGAAGTAACTTCCTTAAGATTTAAAATAATTAAATAAATTAAATTGTAATCCCCTGACATTTAAAATAATAAAAAAACGAAAAAAATTAAAAATAAAAGTAAGAAGTAACCTTCTTAATTCCTAACGTTTAAAATAAATTAAATTGTAACTCTCTAACGTTTAAAATAATTAAAACTAAAAATAAAATTACGTTGTAACGTAACCTTTAAAATAATTTAAAAAAGTAAAAATGGTGCACCAATTCAATATTACTATTTTCAATCAAAATGATTTCACCTTAGTTATTTTAACTAAAATGACACTACATGTGCACATAGTCAATACTAATAAACATTAATACGATTTTAATTAAAATTAATTATACCCGTTTAAGTCCCTCACAATTTCTACTTTTTTGAAACTCCCTTCTGAAAAAATTTTGTACAGAAAAAAATGTATTATTTTGGTATCTTTTGTCTAAAAAAAATAAAGTTAAAAGAAAAATTAAGCACTTACAAGATAGTTCAACTAATGGAGTTAGTATTACAATTTTTTCAAGAACATGATTAAAGTTTTGTTATTATTCTACAAAACCCTTCTCCACGTGGATAAACAAAATTTAAAGATTTATTTCTTCAAAATAATAGGGCTGAAGTTCAATTCTACAAATATATATATATATATATATTATTTGTTTTTAAAAATTGCATAAATACAAATACTGACAGTGTAATTTGTTTAAACAATCGTTTTATCAAAACTTATGATACATGATAAATTTATTAATTTTCGTGATAACAATGCTAAAAGTTTTTTGAAAACTTATTAATAATAAACTGTGTAAGATCTTTTACATTAAATTTTGTCTAGATTTTATTTTTGAGCATTTAGAATAAATTTATTTTTCAATTAATATATCGACTTTAAATTAAAAAGTTATATTATAAAAGATAAATCATTGTCAAAATTTTGTAAAGTACTAACATGGTTTTTCTTGGGACAAATAAAATTATTTCAAAGTAACTAAGCCAATTATTGATTGGTTGAAAGAATCAAACAAGACATCATTTTCAGACGAGGAATATTTGGGCGTTTGTCATTGGCATTGGAAAAGGACTGCGAAATATCTGTCATGCTCCTGTTATTTTTCCTTTTTTATTTCAATTGTTTCGTCACTTGTTTTTGTTTTTAGTTCAGTTTTTTTTTTTCCCTTTCTATCAGCGGAGTTCAAACTTTTATTCTTATTGATTTTGGTAAGTTCAACTTCCAACCAACAGTGGCTGCAACTTCTATGCTCTACAACTCCAACGGAAGGAAGGGAAAAAGTAATTCACTTTCCCTTTCTCCAGGAAAAAGTAGAAGTTTGACAAAGTCGAAATTTTTCAGTTAGATTCTCCCTCACTTTGATTTGAACCTATACTCTTCATATCGTGTTTCAAATCCTTCATTTGGTTCTGCAGATTTAACCCACAGGTGATGTTGCCCTCCATCTCTCTCTGGCATTTTATGCGCTGATTTGGATTAACCACTACAATTCAAGTGGTATTTTTTTTTTCTTTTTTGTGATGTTGGGATCTTTCTTAGCCATTTGGCTTTCTTTTTTTTGTTTAGATATTCATTGCTTAGTGCTGAACTGAAGAGGGTAGAGTAGAATTATTAAATGGTTTCCCTTTTTGCATGAATAAAAATTTTGACTGAGATTTTGTTGGTTGATGGGGTAACCCATTAATCCATTTTTAGGAAAGACCGTTACTTTGAGATCGATTGTTCTGTTGCTTCTAAAAGGGGAACACAAAGGGGAAAAAAGAAAAGAAAAGAAGTGATTTTGCTTTCTGGGGTTGGGAATTTTTTACTTGAGGGTTGTGGAATGTGACTTGCAGGCAGAAGCTGCTCTTTTCTCTTGGTAGGTCTGCTCCTTTCGTCTGCCCCCAATTTATAAAGGTTTGATTTGGAAGAGGAAGCACTATTATAGTGGAGATCTGGGACTTGTTTTGTCTCTTACGCCCCATGAGGACTTTCTTCACTGCAGAATCATGTAAAGAAGCACATCCTAATGCTTTAAATCCACAATCCTGGCTCCAAGTTGAAAGAGGCAAGCTTCCCAAGTTGTCATCACAGTCTTCCTCTTCATCAATGTAAGTTCTCAGGTCAACATTTTTACTTGAAGCGTAGCTTTTTTTGGCCATTTCGTTGAATTAAGTGGTTTACTGTTAACTGCCACAGAGAATCCCTAATCAAGGTTCCGCAGCCATCTATACTCCCATTCTTCAAGCCTGTTGATTATGTGAAAGTTTTAGCTCAAATTCATGAAGAACTTGAGCTCTGCTCTCCGCAGGAGCAGTCAAATCTGTTTTTGTTACAGTACCAGGTCTTTAGGGGCATGGGGGATGTTAAACTGATGCGGAGAAGCCTCCGGTCAGCCTGGCAGAGAGCAGACACTGTTCATGAGAAGATTATATTTGGGGCATGGCTGAAGTATGAGAAGCAAGGGGAAGAATTAGTTGCTCAGTTGCTCACAGCTTGTGGTAAATGTGAGAAGGAATTTGAATCCATAGATGTAGAATCTCATATTTCTTTTGATAAAGTTATAATTTCCCAGGATAGTGTTTCCGTGAATGGGAACCACACTTCAGAACATGTAATCTTTACAATCGGAGATGATAAGATAGTCTGTGATAGGCAGAAGATTTCTGAACTTTCAGCACCATTTCATGCAATGCTAAAGGGGTGTTTCAGGGAATCGCTTTCTGAGACCATCGATTTGTCTGAAAACAACATCTCTCCTTCAGGTATGAGGGCAATAAGCTATTTTAGCTTGACGGGCAGCTTGCTCGATGTCCCTCAGAACCTTTTGGTGGAGATATCAGTTTTTGCAAACAAGTATTGTTGCGAAACACTAAAACTGGCTTGTGATAGAAGACTTGCTTCCTTAGTTTCCTCCAGAGAAGATGCATTGGAACTCATGGAATATGCTGTTGAACAGAATTCATCTGTCCTTGCGGCTTCTTGTTTACAAGTTCTTTTACGTGATATACCCAGCTGCTTGAGTGACAATCGGTTTGTGGAGTTATTTATTCATGCAAATAGGAAGGAGTTGGAAGTCATGGTTGGGCCTGGTATATTTGCACTTTTTTGTTTCTTAAGCGAAGCTTCTATGAACCTTAGTTTTGCTTCAGACACAACAGCTTATTTCCTGGAACGGTTGGCTGATTATGCTGACAATGACATGCAGAGACTTCTGGCATTTCATGAATTGGGATGTGTAAGGCTCTCAAGGAAGGAATATGATGAAGCCTGTGGTCTTTTTGAGAGGGCTGCAAAAGAAGGCCATATTTATTCCGTTGCAGGTTTAGCTAGACTGGACTCTATGAAGGGTGAGAAGCTTTTAGCTTATCAGAAGATAAGCTCAGTCATTTCTTCTGGTACTCCACTTGGATGGATGTACCAGGAAAGATCACTATACTGTGATGGTGATTTGAGGTGGAAAGACCTTGAGAAAGCAACCGAAGTGGACCCGACTCTTGTATATCCCTACATGTATAGGGCTGCCACTTTAATGAGGACAGAGAATGTTCAAGGTGCATTGTCTGAAATCAACCGGATTCTTGGCTTCAAACTTTCATTAGAGTGCTTGGAACTACGGTTTTTCATCTATCTGGCCCTTGAGGACTACAAAGCAGCACTCCGAGATGTTCAAGCAATTCTTACCCTGTGTCCATCTTATAAAATGTTTGAAGGGCGTGTGGCTGCATCTCAGCTCCGTACTCTTGTGCGTGAGCATGTTGAACATTGGACAACTGCAGATTGTTGGGCACGATTATATGACTGTTGGTCTGCTGTTGATGATATTGAGTCTCTTTCTGTCATCTACCAGATGCTTGAATCTGATGCTGCCAAAGGTGTTCTATTCTTCAGACAGTCGTTGCTTCTCCTCAGGTATATCAAGAATGTGTCACTTCCTTGTTGCCTTTTTGCCTTCACCATTGGCTATTTTGCTGTTTTTGTATAAATGCTGGGTATTATGTGAATTGAAGTTGTTTTTACTATGAAGAACGTGGTCCCGCACTCATATTAATTATGAAAAACATCTTGAATTCTACCGACCTCCACCACTGAAGCCTTGGCAATCTGAAATAGTATTTGTTAGATGTGACGTTTTTTTATCTTTAACATTAAATGTCTGTTAAACTTTTGAGATTACTTGTAGTATTGGTTAAAAGATTGCTTGTGTTCAGAAAAAGCAAGTGGTAGCTGCAGGTTGATGATGCATTCGTTTTAGCTTGGTCAATGAATACTTCTCACTTTGCCAAATGAGGAGTTCACAGTTCCTTCTGTTTAAGCTCTTGTTGTAACAGTTAAATATGTCAAGTCACTATTGCTCCCATTCGTCTGAGGTTGTTGGTTTCTGGTTTACAACTTTTTCTTCTACACACTCTCTTACGGTGTTTCCACATCGTATATGTTAGGTCTAATCAGTCTGTAGGATTGTTGATGTGTAATCTGATTAGTTAGAGTCCGTTTGGTAGCTGTTTTCTGTTCAGTCTTATACCCTATTTCGTATGCTTTCTTTGAACAGTAATTAGTCTCATGTACACATATTGAACCATGCAGAGGGTATCATAACTAAAAAAATAGGTAAATAATAGCTTTTTTCTAATCTTGCTATGTATGTGTTTCATTTAAAAGTCACGACATTTCTGTCAATTTACACAACTAAAAAGGAGGGTGGAAACACAGTTTCTTCTGGTTCAAGATCCTCGTTCTGTATGAACTGAACTTACGTATGCTAAGAAGTATATAAATCTAATGTCAATTTGTAGGCTTAGCTGTCCTGAGGCAGCCATGAGGAGTTTACAGTTAGCTTGGCAACATGCATCAAGTGAGCATGAAAGGCTTGTGTATGAGGGGTGGATCTTGTATGATTCAGGACATTACGAGGAAGGCCTCCAAAAGGCCGAAGAGTCTATTACTATTAAAAGGTCTTTTGAGGCCTACTTCCTAAAAGCCTATGCACTGGCTGATTCTAGTGTAGATTCATCTTGTTCTTCAACTGTCATTTCACTTCTGGAAGATGCCTTGAAGTGTCCTTCGGATAATCTGCGCAAAGGTCAGGTATGGTTCTTCAACAACAACCAGAGTAATAAAGTCGCATCATAGCCATATTTTACTTTGGATACAACTAGCTAGCTTCTTGTTTCACAATTGTTTTCTACCCTTCAATTTATCAGGCTCTGAACAATCTTGGAAGTGTTTATGTTGATTGCGGGAAACTAGACGCAGCAGAAGATTGCTATATGAAGGCCCTTAAAATCCAGCACACGCGTGCCCATCAGGGTCTTGCACGTGTTCATTTTCTGAGAAATGATAAATCTGCTGCCTTGAAGGAAATGACCAATCTTATTGAGAGAGCAAGAAACAATGCTTCAGCTTACGAGAAGAGGTCTGAGTATGGTGATCGTGAACTCACAAAGGCTGATCTGGAGATGGTGACTAGATTAGACCCTCTTCGGGTGTATCCTTACAGATATAGAGCAGCAGGTTCATATTTTGCTTCCTCACTCACCACCCTTTATTCTGTTTGTCAGCTATAAGAAAAAGAAACATGCTTTATTTTATATGTAGTAGTTTTAAAGCACTGATATGTGGTTGCAGTTTTGATGGACAACCACAAGGAAGAGGAAGCCATTGCTGAACTCTCCAGAGCAATTGCATTTAAAGCTGATTTGCACCTTTTGCATCTACGAGCAGCATTCCATGAACACAAGGGAGATGTCTTAAGTGCGTTGAGAGATTGTCGTGCTGCACTCTCTGTGGACCCAAATCATCAGAAAATGTTGGAACTTCACTGTCGTGTTAATAGTCACGAGCCATGAGTCAAGAACATGAGTTTTACGAGATGAAAAGGTAGAAAGTGCCTGAAACACAGCCACACTATGACCATTAAACGTGAAAAGGGAATTTGTAAATGAAAAGTATAGTTGAAAATAGGATTTAACTATCATTAGGGTGTCCCAAATTTTGTTATTTATTGAGTTTTTCATTTGGAACACACATGCTCAAAGTGTTGGACTTAATGCATTGTTTTCTTAACACATTCCTTCATCTTTTAATTTCTGATTATTTTATATTTGAAAGATTTTAAATTCAAAAGAAAACAATTACTAAGATGTCGTTAGTGCTATTGTTCCTTTTCTCTTAGGATCTATAGTTAAGTATGCTGAATTTTTTCCCCTTTAATACGGATTCGTGTTGATATTTTGACTTAAATATGCACCTTCAAATTTGTTAAATCCAACCTTTTTTTTTTTCTTTTTGAAGTTGTGAAATCTTTTAAATATGATTTAATATGAAGACAGACAGGGAGAATGTAATTAGACTTTTTTTATACAAAATTCTTATCGTTATTAGCTTTTCAAAAATACTTTTCTGATTCAGAACATAAATTTACGTTTTAGTTTTAGAAAATATTTTTTGGAAATATATTTCAAAGATGTCTTTTCAGAATACAAGTTTTATAAGATATTGTTCGAAAATACATCTAGAAAAACCTTTTTCAAAATACAAATTTTATATTCTGAAAAGCTTTCTAAATTGTATTTTTCAAAATTTATTTTTAATTAACGGACATGTTTAGAATTTTGGAAAAATAATGAGATGCAGGTCACACAGTGAAGGGAAGGAAGTTTTTGCCTATTTCCATTTGTTCATTCATTCAATTTCCGACAATCTGTTTCCATTTTAATTGTTTTAAATGCATACAGGTATAATCATTTAACATTTAGTTACATGAGTTTAAAAATGAAATTTGATATTATAAAATATATTGAAATCAACTGCTTATCAGTAAGCTGAGATAATTAGACAAAAATAAAGTCTCCTATTTTCATTGCTTAAAAAACTATATATAATAACAATAATTAAAGAAAAAATTATAGAAGCAGTAACTTGAAAACAATTACTCAGGTGTAAAAAAAAAATGTTTGAAATTAGAAGAGATCAACAAAAGCAACCCAAAATCCATAAAAATCCATTTAACAAAATAATCCTTTAAAATCTCAATTGAATAACAATTTTATTACCTCATAATCTTTATTGAATATCGAATTTTTTTATATAAAAAAAAATCTTCTAAAATCTTAATCGCAAACATCCTCTTATGGACATTAACTTTTGTACATGGATATACAGAGGAATTCTATTTAATATACATTCTCATATCTGAACCTAAAAACGCAGCACATTAGCACATTAATGTATTGTACTGTACTGGATAATCAAAAACCAAACACGTCTTCCTAACATGTGTGATTGATTTTGGAATTATCACCGACCTGTATTCTCTCTACGCAATTGCTTTAGATTTTTGTCCTTCAATACCGTGGAATTTTTGAAAGCTGGACAGCTGAAGACATTTGTGCCCGATACTACATCCCCATCAGATTGCGCCGTAAAGACTGTTCTAAGCAGAGGCAACATTGATTTATCTGTAATAATTTCTATATGACGAGTCTTTCATGAATTCCAGATCTTTTATTCTGCTCCAGTTTCCATGCAAATTACAGACGATATTTGATGCTAACCGCCGCTAGGTTTTTTAGCTTTTTTCGATGTCCTTGCAGAGGCATACAGCTTCCTATCAATCCAGCACATCTGAAGGAAATGAAATGAGATGAAATTAACAGTCATTAAGAACAAGCCAACCAACTAACCAACTAAAATAAAGGATAATGATACTGTAGTTTATCATGATGCAGGTAAAATCCGCGGAGTTCATTTAAAACCACTTTCCACATCCGAAGGAAGAACAAAATGAATACATATTTGCAGAACCCATCATTGATATTGTTTCCGCTCTCTCATGTGCTGTATTATTTTATAAAAGAAAGACAAAGGAACACCACCAAATTTTTAAAATTCAATATAAAATATCAAGCATCCGATGCTCATATGATCCTCAGAGTCGTCAGTCATGGGACTGACACCTTTTAGTAGTAGTCAGTTTTCGTATTTTTGGCATCATCTTATAAGCATTAAACACGAATCGTCAACGGTATGTACACAAAATAAAACTGCTCTTTCCCTCCAATATCTGTTTCACTTCAGGGAGACGTGTTCGGTAATAGAAGACACATAATCAGGGTAAAACCCGCAATTAAATCTATACAATTGTAGTTGTCGATCACTGTAATTTTTAACATTCTAAAATACTCATTTTAGTCCCAGACTATGCAAAAAAATTATTACTACAGTCCTTGTGCATTTCATTTTTCAATGTATTAACACAAGAAAGTTACTGACATTTTGTATAATGAGAGACTAGAGTTACGTTATAAGACTAAAGTGATTGTCACTTGTAATTTTAAGGACTAAAATAAAGGTTTACTTGACTTTTACCAATATCAATTCACTAAGGAGGTATTTGGAATAGCTTCTATACAGTTTATTCAGGCGGATGAAAATGACTTTCTATAACCTCTTTCTAACTTGTTTAAATAAGTTTTAGGGTTAATTCTATATCATGACAGCTTAGGTTATAAAAGTTACGGTTGATTAAGTTTTCGAAACTCTAAAATTTGTTCAGTGTTTCTATAAAATTTAATAAATATGCTAATTTGATCCAAACAGTAACTTTATTACTCTTACGAGTATTGACATAAAATCATTAGATATGTCACGTGACGTGACGTGACGTTGCTATAAATTAGCATGTTAATAAATTCAAAAGTAAGATAGTAACTATCATGACCAAAATAACATTTATCAAAGGGATCTAAAAAACGCTGAAAATTTTTTGGATGTAAAAATTTCAATTTGAACCAGTTTTGAAGGTTCCAAAAACTTATTTAACCTAAGCTTATTATTAACACAAGCTATCATGAGATAGAAGCTTATTGCAAGTTTTTATGGTAACACAAGCTATGAGTTAGAGGCACAGACGATTACCTGCAAATGAATAAATCGATGGAGAAGACAATGTCGTTTCTACAGAATCACTCTCTACGGGGATGTTGGAAATAAGGATGTTGAAGAGCCTCATCAATACTTGGTCGATCCTCCTACAGTTATGACAAAAGGCTTGATTAGATATAGCAGCACATAACTAAAATAGGGACTACTATTAGCTAAATCTGTTCTCTTTTTTGTGGAGTGGGAAATATACAGTAAATTTTGAGTTTAAGACCAAAATCATGACATGAATTTAGTTAAGAAAATTTTGTTGGGATATTTTTTATAGGGGAGAAACTGAAAAGATTCACCACACCAATGAGGTATGAGTTGTCTATATAAGAAAGCATGACGTTACTTTCAACCTTAAAGCTTAGGGCTTAGTGTTTGTGGGTCTTTTTATCCTTATATGGTAGTCAACTTTCTTATTTCTAATAAATGTGAGACTTTCAATTTATACTTGAATTCCTAATAGTCTCTTCTTTTTTAAGTATGAGTTGAGGTTTAACCATAGGTTTCTACCACAAGGGAAGATACTTGTTCCCCCATTTATCTCAACAAACTTTTCCTAACATTAACTTTTGTTGGGTTTTTACCATTATGAGACATACTTATTTCCGTCTAAGCTGGTAACCTAGACAAATAGGATACTACTATTGAGATTTTATTTTTTTATTATTATTACATAAGACTGATACCATTGTTGAGATTTTATTTATTTTTTATTATTATTATTATAGAAGAGAGACGGGGAACATTCACCACCAATGAGGTATAAGTTGCCCATGTAAAAAAGCATAACCCACAAGTGTTAGTCCTGATCCGAACTGCTACCACATCTGGACATACTTGTCTTTGTCTGAATTGGTTACCAAGACAAACCTGACTCAAGTATACAAACCTGACTCATTAGTCCTGATCTGAACTGCTATCACATCGGGACATACTTGTCTCTGTCTGAGTTGGTTACCAAGACAAACCTGACTCAAGTATAACTGTTGGAATTTTTCTATAGGGGAGAGAATAGGAAGATTCACTACCAACGAGTATTTCTATAGGGGAGAGAATAGGAAGATTCACTACCAAAGAGTCAGAGTAAACTATATACGGGATTATGATACCACCTTCAATCTAAAACTTTTAAAACTTAGTTCTTGTAGTTTTTTTTTTTACATCCTTACTCAACTTTTTCATTTTTACACAGTGTGGGACTTTCAATTCATATTTAGATTTCTAACATATTTCAACAAAGTTTGAAAGAAAAGACGAACACTTTATGTCCTTTAACGTATTTTGATACTCTTGACCTATTAAGCTATGACTCTAACACAACACCGCATTGACACAGACTCAGAGACACTGCTTTAATACTGTCTATTCGGATTATTAAATGTGCTTCGATACTCTTAACCTATTAAGCACTAAACTCTAACACGAACACCAAACAGGACATTGACACAGACACAGGGACATGAAGATACTACTGATACATATAATCAACATGAGAAAAATCACAATTAATAATTGAGATTGATTTAAGTTAAACTGTAAAAACAAATTTGCTACAGTTTTCTTATTATAATAGCCCTCACAAAAGAATTCTAAATAAGAAGCATTCATCTTAAATAGTTGAAAGAGTTCTTGGTATTTCCTTTTTTGCTATAACTTTCTACGTAAACAGTGTCGAGCTGCCATTTCAGCAGCGTCAACTTGTTTGACTTATATAGTAACTCAAAGAAGTGAGATTAGGAAGGATGCATAGATGTACTTGTTCGGGATAATTATATGGCCTTGCATAATGCCTTACTCCAGCCTTTCACGATGACACGACCAATTATTCATAGACAAACCACTAGGTTTATCAATTCAAATGATCAACTAAAAGATATTTTCACAAATCACCGAAAAACCCTTAAACTAACTTGGTACATATGATTTATACGTTCTAACTTGACGGAAGTGTTAGAAACATATATCTATAGACATATTGTGAGGGCATATATCACTATAATTATGTTGATTCAGGTAACTGCACATTCTTGTCATTTTTCTTGTATTTATGAAACCCAACATATATATTTGTTCTATTGGGTAATTCAAACGTATGGATTTCTTCATGTCTATTGTTCTTTTCCTCTATCTACGGATTTAATAAAAAATGCAGAACAAAGTACAACTCCGCATAAATATGTCAATCAAACTTCAATAATATGATGGTAAACAATTTACACAGTTTCATCAATCAAAAATGTTTTGAGGGTAAACATGACAAGAAATCCATTTTAATCTGGCGACTTACTGGATCCCAATGTAACAGACGGCGCACTAACCGTAAAGCCAAGATGTTTGAAAAACTGCAAGTCAAAGGAAATATTATGACAAGAAAGTAATTGCACCATACCGAAGGACTTGTTATAATATGATAAAAGTGAAAGCATCAGAAGTAGCAAGCTAACCCTATTTTAAGGGGATCTCTATTCTTAATTTGACGAGAAAAGAATTCTTCCGAACATTTCCAAGATGCAGGTGAAACTCCAACCTATATTGACAACAAGGAAACACTTCATCAGGTCAACGTATTTTCAAATAAGAAAGTTGGAAGGTAGCATCTTTCCAACAAATAAACCATTGGACTGGACTCATATATGATTGGCCATTCAAAAGTCCATTTGCCCTAAGAAGGAGGAGAGGAAGACACGGACTAAAGCATAAAAATTTGCTCCTGTAGGGACTAAAATGTAAAGATTTTGTAGGTATAGAGACCAATTCTCAACTGTCTCGGGTAAAGATTGCACTATTCTCAATTATCCGAATCCCAAATATATATGGGACAACAATACTCGAAGACTTTCCACATTTTGCAACTGTGGGACTAGGAACCTTCACAGTTCCCACAACACTCAGACTAACTACAGAAGGACAGGGATCGATACCAAACACCACTAAATATTTTCTTAGTCTCAATCTCCTTAAGTTTTGTTGTGTATTAAGATTAGTTATAAGAAAAAGATTTTTTATTTGAAACTAGTGCAAAAGAAACCCTCTTCTCGGATTGGGTTTGCAGTGATCCCATTATTTGTGTTTGGACCATGCGTTATTTACTGATATAGTGATAGAACAAATATATCAATAAAAAATGTTATTTTACATAAATTATATAAAAATGTTTTTTTTTTATGAAAAGGTATTAATTAATTTATAATTACGGGCGTTGCATTTTAAATAACAAAATTGATTAGCACAATAAAAAAAATGACAATTGTATTCAGAGGCCTCTTAGCTGTATTATAAAACCCCAGATCTGAGAGGTATCTAATCGCTAACCATTTTATTATCAACTGCCGATTATCTTCCAAAATTCGGGATTGGGATCTGACTCAACTCCACAAAATAGAATTATACATTGAAAATGCTCCAAACTTTCTGGGCCCTAATTTAATTCATATTTGCAGTCAATGTGGGACTAAACACGACCCTTGACATTGCAATTAAGACAGACCCCAAAAAGGCTACAACTAAGGTGAGTTAGGGTTAACTGAAATTAAGATGACTTTCCAACACTGTCATTTTCAGCCACATTAGACTTGGATTAAGCAAGAGTTTTTTTACAGATGGAGATAATCTTTGCTGCTTGTCTTGTTGAAAATTACTTCATTCTAGAAGTGTCTCCAAAACCAATATATTTATTATAAAATAGAAAAAGATTTTCAATTTTAAAAAATGTAAATTAGCAACATCATAACACATTAAAAAGTTTAAACAACTTAATTAGCTTTAGACAGGTCAAGAACCAAAGATTAAAACTGTGAAGATGGTAAACTTACTTGGTTCACTGTGTGATACTGTTTTGAGAAACTGCTGGACCTGGAGATCCCAGGGATTAAAATGCACAATTCCATGAATGATCTAAGTCTGTTACCACATCAAAAAATATTAGTTACAATTATAGGATACAGAAGTTCAAAAGAACTAACAAATATCAAGTTCCCTTCATTACAATCAAGTCTTTAGAACAAAAACAACACTACCAGAAATAAACCACAAATATTTAGAATTGGGATGCATGAGCAAGATTCAAATGTACACCTGACTGCTTGCACATACCACTCTTGAAGGAGACAGTAAACATTTTAGTTATCAACAGTCAAACCTATAAAATGTATGGGATTGTAGCAGAGAAAATGCTTGGGAGGTTTTGCAATAATAAATACTTGACATAAATAAAAATATGAAAATGCAATCATATAACAGAGAGAACGGCAATCACCTCCCTGATGCCGGGTGTTTTGAAATTTCAAAGCGTTTATTCTCTCCTGATTCCTTGATATTTAATAAAGATAGGAAAATGCTAAAGAGCAAGCAAAATCTAAAAAGTTGAAAGAAATGAAAGATTCTTGACTCAAACTTAAACCAGAAAACTGAATATTGTGATTTGGTGTCCGAAGATAATCCACAAAGAATACACATCCTTGAACATCAAGATTGTTGTCACCCACAAATAGATTTCAAGGCAGTTCCAATTCAATGAAGGACTAGTGCTTGTGTAAAAAAAAACTCCAGCTAGATATTGAAATCCTGATTAAGTTGAGTTCACAAATAAATTCAATAAAACTCTAAAAGCGAAAGTAAATATAATATTAGACACTGAAAATCACACACAATATAGCCATAAACTAGCTTTCCAACAGAGTATTCTCTGTAGTTTGTCCACAAATTGCAAATAACTTCATAATTCCTAATTCCACAACCAACTATTAGGCACACACACCCCCAATACATATCTCCCGGAAGTTATTTTCTATGCATAACTGCCACCATGCAGTTCTAATACAGAACTATTTTTTAGTAAAATTAAAGATATATATACACCTAAATCCGAACAAATGGCCAACAGTTGTTTTCTATGCTTAACTGACATCCTACAATTTTTAATACAGAACTGCTTTAATAGAACCAGTTATTTTCGATGGTATATACTCCTAATACTGAACAATCTCCAATCCATTGGTGGAACTAACTTGGGTCTAGGTTACCATCAAACAATTTGGTAAATGAGAGAGCAAGACATCTTCAGAACCAGAAAAACACCTAAAGGGCATATTCCTTTTGAACTGTCAAGAACTTACATCCCATAAACAAATTTTGGTTGTCTTTCTTGTTTAGATAGAGAGATAGGTACTATCATTATGTCATCTAAATTTCTTGTTATTAAACAAAATTACGATTACAACCATAAAAAATTGCTTACTTGTATGCCAGCTCCTTCACGCCCTCATTCCAGCCTTCTAGATGTCGATCTAATAGAGCCCGTGTTAAAGCATTTATCTGAAAAACATCCGGTGTCCCTAGGACCAACTCTAGCATCACAACACCAACACTCCACAAGTCATATCTGTCAAAACATGCAGAATCAAAAGATCGAGCAACATCTTAAAGGAAAAAGAATGAATATAGATGCCGACTTCACGTAAAAATATCACATACTTCAAAGTTGAGCTTGTTGGCCCTTGATACCATGTAGCATTTAGTAAAGCTTCAGGAGGAGTATACTCATAGGTTTGTTCAGCTCTGAACAATAATCACAATAATATAGCATATTTTTACCACAATAATCACAAGTAAATGATTAGTGTATAAAGAGAAGAGAGATACCTTGAAGGCCCAGTAGAACCATATAAATTATTTAATGTGTATTCATCAATTCCACTTCCAAAGTCAATAATACGCCTAAAAGAAACATCAAAAAGGCACCGAATTCAGTACAAAACACTGATAAATTATGCACACACAATTGGAGACAAATAGTTGGTTAGACAACTCAAGTTTTAAAGGTAAGCACTAACCCAGTTAGTTTTATTGCTATCATTGCCAAAGACTCAACTATGACTCTTAGATGCACTAACACCATGATAGAAGAAAAGATCAGGTAAAGAGCAGAAGTTTAGATCATTCTATGAGATGATATTACAACTAAATACACAGTGCTTAAGAAAAATATGGATTAAACCACAATTGAACTAATCACATAATAAATAGAATTAACCAGACATATCTATTGTTTAAATATATAGTATAGAAGGTTAAAGTGTTTCCAATCAATTTTTTATTCTAAAAAAAAAAACAATTTAAAACAAAAGCATGGTACTGAAATACAACCAAGATACTTCACTTTACATTTTGGTGGAAAAATTATTAACTTTAGTGGGAATCTCTTTCAAGCATCTCCCTGTTTCCTGATCTTCAAAGCATATCACCATATTCTCTTCAAAAGTAAAAATACACCAAGTCAGTTAATTTTTTCAAATAAATTCTTTCAATTGAGCATTGCATAACATGCATCAATGAATCACAAATAGCAATCTTGTTATGAACTATGGATAAGGGGATGACATAAGGATAGTGTTATAACAATTAGTCAAGTAAGCATTAAGCACAATACAGGTGAACCTTTTGGAGTAAACATAGGACCCAAAACTCTATGAGAAATTTAGAGAGAAAGAATTAAACTGAAAATGAAAACTTTTAGAGAGAGAATAATACTGAGACTGAAGGTTTTCATTTCATTCAACCCATTGAAAACAGAATACAGAGGAAGCATTTATGGTAGCTGCCCTCATTGGTACAGCTGTACAAAGAATGATAACAGACTAACAAACTTTTACAGCTAGTAAAATAAGCAACGAGAATATTCTGTTTTATAATAGAATGAATTATAACAGAATGAAAAATATAATATTTTTCATATTATACTCTAATAAAAACTCCGCCAGATTGATCAAGTAAATTCATAATAAAGGAGAATAAAAGGTGAGTTTACTTAAAAAAAGGTAATAGATAGACTATTGATTAGGTAAACTGTCCCTTTATCCACAGTTCATGAGTGTATCAATTAGTTGGAACTTCTGAATTTAGAGTCATTAATATTCTGCTCTTCTAGGAATCAGTGTTGTGGAGATAATTATTCCATAATTAGGGCAGATTCCGTTTTCTATTTATTAGGAAAGATTTGTTTTTTATAACTGTAATTACAGGTTTGATTAGGTTTGATTACAGATTATTCTTTCCTCAATTAGATTGTAAATAGTCTATAAATTGTAATCACATTTGAAAAGAAAAAATATAAATAAGATTCAAATCTTCAATTTGGTATCAGAGCTCCCGATCCTGGGAGACTCTGCTTCTGCATTTTTTAGGCAGCCTTTATTGCTGCAATCTTTTCTTTCTTTCACCACCGCTGTCCGCCGTTGCCGGGAAAATTTTTCAGCGAGTTTTTTGACGGGACCACCACCATTAGAACCGGAATTCGCGGAATTCGCCGATCTACAAAGCACAATTGGTTTCGTCTCCACCAGGAAAAACCCACACTGACCGTCACCGTCGCTCGGTTTTTTGATCTTTCGATTTGTGCATTCAATACTCACCAATGTCGGATGGAAGGACAACCTCATTTCTCAACC
>Ga0209489_100228_pt1 | contig 94062 bp, 36 predicted proteins | sample SiratrowhiteBW_FD_187527 | JGI IMG/M metagenome (GOLD analysis project Ga0209489, IMG submission 187527) | Root nodule microbial communities of legume samples collected from California, USA - Siratro white BW (SPAdes) (version 2) | ecosystem: Host-associated > Plants > Roots > Nodule | place...
AAAAGAAAAGGAAAAATGTTAAAAAAAAAAGTGAAGAAAAGTGTTGTTTAAATTGAGGAAAAGAAAGTGAAAGGTGAATGAAATAAGTAAAAAATCTGATGATTGGATTGATGTGACAGAATAAATAAAAATTAAATAAATTGGATAATATAATATGTTAGTAAAATACCCTTAATAAAATTTAAGGAAAATGAGTATGAATTAAACTAAAAGATAAATAATTATAAATAAATTATTTAAAATTAGAAATATCATTAAAAATTATTTAAATTTTAAAATTTAATTAATTTAAATAATTAATTGCAAACCGTGCACAAAATTTATTTTACATATGAACTTAAAAATAATTATTTATTAAAAACTAAATTAAATTGATAATTATAAAAAATAAAACAAAGGCACATTTATTTAAATACATTAAACCAAAGAAGTTACTTAAATATATAAATGAGGACTGTATTATACCTGTTATATTATTACATCCTCAAAAATTATTAAAATTTAAATGGTATGTTAACAATAACATTAGAATTGCTCAGTTTTCAATTATATATAAACTAGAACAATTGATTCACGGAAACAAATTGTTTATTTTAAAATTTGTAAACTAAAATTGAACAATTTAATATATGAAAAATAAAATTGTTGATATTTTATAATAAAAAGAGCTAAAATACAAATAACCTTCCACTTTTAGTCACGATGTGATAAATTATTCAGAATCCAATTATATGTACCTAACTAATAATATTCGAATCAAATTTGGATATTATTTCAGTTGTCAATAAAATGAATCTCCATTTTCACACTCACAATCTGAATTCAAAAATTCGTAATTTGGATTCAAATTTCGTAATTAGGATCCGATAAGATAAATAATATGGAATGTGCTGCTTCTTATACATTTTTAAATAATAATGAAAGTAACAATCTATATCATTATTATATCTTTATATAAAAAAATACACTCTGTTTATAACGTGAAATTTTTTATTAGACAATTTTATTTTTTAGTAAAATTAGATATATTCTTTTTTAATATTTTATTGAAAAGATTTTAAAAGGGTCACACGTTAAACATTATAATGAATACTAACTAGGTTGAGATTCAAATATTTAACAATTATATCTTATCATGTGAAAAGTTGTATCAAAAGGAAGAGAAAAAAAATATAAAAATAGATGAAGTCAAATCAAATTCTGTTCAACAACCACGGGTCAATACATATCATGAAAAAAAGAAGTAAAAATCTAAGTTAGGATTACTAGGAAGATCATTAAACCAAAGTGAAGTCTATTATTAATCTAATTTGGCAAGTTTGTCACCACAATAATTACTTTCACTTTGTTGCATCACAACTTTTAAAACACAATCTTAAAATAAGTGTACATACATTTTATTTTAGTTTTTTAATTTTTAAAATTATATTATTTATTTAAAATTGTATTATTTAAATTAAAAAAATAAGGTAATAATAATAATAGAAATAATAATAATAATAATTACTTTTAATTTGAACCAAGTTTCTTTTCTAAATGTAAATTATTCTCGTTGATCTTAAAATTAAAAACGTCTTCTACCTTAATAAGTCTAAATTGCTATTAATTAAAAAGTAAATTTGTGCTAGAGTTGTCCAATGATAAACTTAAATATATTCCTAGGTTTGGACTTTTCGTCCCATACTTTTACTTGTTGGTTTTTATCTGAAATTTTGTTTTTAGTCTCTATTACCAGTGACATTTGACAAGTATCCTTATACGTTTAACTAAGAGAATGGTTGGTAGAAAGAAAAATTTTTATTTTTCATTTATTTTATGTTACAAAAGTGTGTTATTCATGTTTGGTTTATCTTTTAAAAATAACTCCTAGAAAATTAAGTTTCCCACAAAAAAATGGGAGGTGAAAATCTAACTTTTCGAAGTTAAAATAAAATAAATCATAATACTTTTATTGAATCACTTAATATGATAAAGATTTTATTGAATCATTCAATATGATAACGGTTTTATTGAGTCATTCAATATGGTAACGATTTAAAATTATTTAATAAAAAAATAACACATTAATTAGTACTTGATTGGAAGAAAATTTATTTCAATATTTGCCCTAATAATTGTTTTTACCAACAAATAGATCCTAGCTAGGAATTGATATACGTAATCCCAAGGAATCATGATTGTTCCAAAAAATGGCTATCACAATTATGCCAACTAGTTCATGTTAAATAATGCTAAATTAAATCACACCCATCTTCTGAGATATTATCATTTCAATATAATTTATTATTAATGTCTTCCAAATTGAATTAACTAATTATTTATATAATATTTTGTTCTATTTTCTTTGTAAATTGTGATCCAAATTCAACAGCTCTTCTTTTATCTGTATTTACAGTGTATAATATCTCCATTATAAACGTCTTATCTACATGATGAAAAAACAAAGCATCAATCAAACGAAATTCTAGTTTGGTGTGGTTTTGAGGCATTAATTCAGAACCTCTCACACAATTTTCATCTTTAATCAAATCTCAAACACCTTTATCAAACATTCTTCCAACCACAAACTCCAAGATTGTGGTCCAAATGTTGACATCAAGGTATGCTAAAATCATTGATTTCATTCACAATTCTCTGTTCATAAATGTGTGGAACATTCGTATCATACATCCAATTAATTGTACTTACGTGCGCAATCTCAGACATGATTGAAGAAATTTGAGGTTTTCAACAAAATTACATGAGCATGAACCTTTTGTTCTTCTTGTTGTTGCACTAGGGTTAAGAATTTATAGTTGAATACCCATTTGTTCTATCTCAAAACTTGCATAATTCTCAAATATTTCACACCCAGATAACTCAAAATGTGGGCTTATCTCTTCATTTACCCCAAAATGAGATGAACATTTGCATTTTTCTTTTATGTTTAATCTGACTTTTTGTCGCACCAAATTTTAATACGAATTAGATTATATACTAGTGCACTTAATGTGTAATTAGGGTTTTGTATATGTGTTCCTAGACTGAAAGTAAAAATCTAGTGTATCTGATAACCCTTTTGAATTTTTCTTAGAAATTTATGAACTTGATAGTTAATAAAGAATATATATCAATATCAAACCATCTGTGTCCACTAAAGTCAATTCCTTTCATGTTTTAGACCCATTTGAAGACCAATTCTAAGTTTGTGACATGCTCAAGTTGTTCACTTTTTTCTGAAGGATATTGACCCAAAAACTCATCATGTAGTAGTAGTGTACAATGATGAAACATATATATGAATGGAGTGCATTAATTGAACTTTGCTACACTCTGTGTGTTCCCTTTACTTGGATTTGCTTGATCAACACTGATGGGTCCATATTCTTTTTGTAATTGGCAGCTTTTGAAAGCTGAGACCACAAAATCATTAATCCAACATAACCTGCCAAAATCAGATTTTGAAGACTCACACGTGACATCTATAGCAGTTCAACTTTCTTTCTCACCACGAAAATTGACCATAAAATTAAACAAAATATATTTTCTTTACACAGCTTTTTCCCTTTTTCTATCGCAACACTCTTTTTAAATCTCACCAAACTTTCTCTCTTCTCTCTCTCGTTGTGACTCTCTCTACCCTTTTCTCATGCTTGTTTCCTCTTCTGTCAGAAGCTCTAAACTCATCATTACATGTTAGTGGCTATGTGTGTGTGTCTATATATTGCTGTAGTTATTGTGACTATAATCATGAGATAAGATGCTGAATCCAAAGCCAAATAGTGCTGATATATAACTCTTTTCTGCAGAACCAAAACCAGAATTTGAGCTTCAAGTTGAGAAGCAAGCATGCCTTTGGAGGATTTCTACAACATACTTGGTGCCACAAGTAAGTTACTTCTAACCATTCTGTACAAGCTTTATGCACCTTTAACATGAAACACATAAGAGAAAATTGAAAACTTTTTCTGTCATGAAATTTTCAGTCCACTATCAGTGACAATACTAAATAAAGAGCAGAAGTTTGTATATATAATCAACATTGAAATTTATTTTGTTGGGTTGAGAAGTTTCTCATCTATAGAACTGAAACCAGTGCTTAATAAGATCATTGGAGGGTAAAAATTTTCTTTTGATTTATCATAAAACTTTCAGTTCACAGAACTGAAGATTAATCTCGTTTACAATGTTAATTAATTAAGACTATTGGAGGATAAAAGCTGCTGTTTGAGCATTTTACTTCATGTTTTATTCTATTTGTCCTTTTCTTCTTCACTTCCTTAATGACCCCTCTTGTTCTATCCTTCGTTTTGAAGGAATTTTCTTTCTCAGTTACTAGAGATTTTAAGATTTGATAAAAAACAAAGGAAAAACAGTTACTAATTTTCGTTCATAATATGTAATATATATATATATATATATATATATATATATATATATATATATATATATATATATATATATATATATATATATATATATATATATATATATATAGTTTAACTTTAATCAACCCTTTTACTAAAGTGGTTTGTCTCTTTATAAGAAAGTTTGCAATCTCACTTATGCATATATTATATTATAAATGGATCTTATTTTCAAATTCATACTATATGAGTGTTCTTCTCTACCTTTAACTCATTACATGGAGGAATAGAAACATCATTAATTTAATAAGTTTTGCATGAGACGAATGATTAAGATTTGTTTAAAGAGTACTACTATCTTACTGGCATTTAAATTTTGTTCAGTGATCTTTCTCCAATAAAAAAACATAGAAACAGGATCATTTCACAGGCTCATATACTATTAATCATGTCATTGCAATATAGGTTATGACTAGGATTCAAACTGTTACCAGCATAGACTCAAACATTTTCCAAACCTACTCAGCACAGTGATGTTAAGTAACAGAAATATTATAGGATATTTGTGATCAAGATTAACGTTAATTAATAATGCACAGTGATCAAGATTTACAGTTATTCAACCTTTGAAATATCATATTATCATTTTAAAAGTTCACATACTTGCCACGTTTTGTTTTAATTATTCATGACAGAAAGTAACAACTTTTATATATATATATAATTAATTAATTTGGCCTAGATATACTTTCATAAAAAATACATCTCAATATTCACGTTCAATCTTCTTAATGTTTTCTCATTTTCATTTATGTTAAGCTTATATTAATACATATTTAAAACTCTTTTCAGTATGAATCCTTAAAACTATTATATTAATCTCGGATTTAGAATATATGAAAGTACAATTCGATCATTAAATATGCTTCCTATAATTTTCTAACACGCTTAAGTATATATGAGAATGTGAAGATCAAGCTTAAACTAGTAGCTCTAATTAATTATGATTAAAATAACAGACTTCAATGATAATATGTTAAATAATTAGTTCTCTTACGTATCCAAAGTGAAGTGTATCACTTGTATAATAATATATATGTTGATATATGAATTATTAAACCAAATTGTTCTACAAAGTGGTTTCCTAGTAGGTTCCACATACTAGAAAGTGATTGGTCTGAGACTGAAATGACAAATGCCACATGATCTTTGTAGCTGTCGGAACCACTTTGTCTTCTAGTTTTCTATGGATGGGTGGATTCGTTGTTCTAAGTGCTCAAATTATTTGCATCATTTTCCATTATTATAATACTCCCACATGATGATTTTTCTTCCAAAAGTAAGTTTCCATTTTTCCTTTAAGTGGGTAGGGAATTCCAAAGGGTCTCTTATGAAGTTTCTACCTAAAAGATTGGAATTTTCTAGGTAGTAACATAAAATAAAATCCCCATTAGTGAAGAAGTTGACTTTTTAAATGATTTTTCATGTTTAAAAAAAATCTGTCTTGGATATGTAATTTTGGATTGAAAACACCAACACATTCAATTTATTAAAAAAATAATTTAACCTTTTTACACTAATTAATTTCTTACAACATACAAATTTTGTTTTTTTAAAAAAAGTAAGTGAAAATAGAAGCAATAGATACATTAGGTTTATTTGGTATTATAGAAATAAAAATTAAAAAAGTGAATTGATCAATATTTTTTTAATTTAATTTCCGTTTTATCTATCTTTTATTTTCTAAATTTTAATTTTTGACCTATCTTATTTTATTTACTTTTTTTTTCTCTTTTTGTACCCATCAAATATATAGTCTTGAACATTTTATATTCAAATTTTTACATCTTTATTTTTTTTTCAATTTTATACCATTTCAAAACTAATAGATATTCAAAATAGAAATAACGAAACAAAAATTAAAAATATTATTTGGATACTTTCGAGGAGACAAATTTTGTTTGCTGTAGATACAGTACAGTGACAACGGTGCGGCGGTGCGGTGCAGTGATTCCAAAGCTGTCTCATTACTTTCTTTAATGCAAATATTGGATCTCGTAAAATTCAACTTTGTTGACATAATGAATGTACGACGAATATTCATTAATTTTTTCGGAACCTGACAAAGGTTTTCACAATCATTGCTGAGTTGTTTCGTACATTACTTTCAATTTGACACAAACTACTTAAACTAATAATAAAAATCATACTCCTAAGTAGAGTCACATAGGTCCTGATATGATAAGTTTTTTTAAATGAATTATTAAAAAAAATGTTGATTTATAAATTATATATTAAATAATTTTATTCTGTTTTATTTTCAAATGTAAAAGCAACTTACATAGTTGTTTTAGGACCAGTGATACATTTTTACCATATTATTTTATTTCATCGAGTGAACATAAATAGTTTTTTTTTTTTTAATTTATATGTTAAGTATAAGTTTAACATATTTTTAATGCTTTATTTTTGTATTGTTTTTGTTTAAATTTGAAGTCAATAAGAAATAACAAATGAAATGACGGAATAGAGAATTTGAAAGTTATGAAAAACAAATCGATCTTGTGAGGAGAGAAAGAGAATAACTTTAACAATATTTGAAAGAAAAATAAAAATAAAAAAGTAGATAAAATATGTATTAAAAATAAATGTGTAAAAAAAGAATAAATCTCTTTTATATATAATTATAGATAAATTATTAATTTAATTGTTAAATGTATGAGATACTATTAAATTAGTGTTTTAAGAAAAATAAAAACCTGAATTGGTATGTGGATTTGTAGAAATTATGGATTCAACCTTGAATAAATTTAATAATGACAGAATAGTCTTTGTCAATTACTGTTAAGTTAATAAATTAATCTATAAAACTTAAGAAGAGATAATTGATGTATCATTTACTCTTTCAATATTTGAAGTACTAAATTAACAGTATTATCTTGTATGCGTAAGAACTAAAATTGATATTTTTCGATTTATTTTATTAAATGATAAGTGAATGATTATTGAATAAGTGGTTATTCTATTTTGTTATCTAGATGTTATTTATAAAACTTATATAATTGTCTACAGGTTTACTATAACTTTATAAAATTATAAAATGTTTTTTATTCAATAAATAAACACACACTCTTAAAAAAATGATAAACACTCACTTATGTAAGTGTTTATTGAATTAAATTATTTTATTTTATTTTAATTTTAATTGTCTTATAATAAGTGCTTAATAATAAAATTCAATAAGCAATCACCTGAATTAATTATTTATTGGAGTTAAAGATTTCATCAAAACCTATGTCCTAAACCTAAAATTATGCTAATTACTTATATCATGATTTTTAACCAACCATAGCAAAGTATGTGATTTATTTTAAAAAAATGATAATCAAAACCTCTTTAATCTTTAATCACATGTTTAAGAAAAGATTATCTGATGAATCAAATTCTGGCAACTATTCAAAAATGTATACTTGAGCATAATGGAAATGGCAAAACCAAGTCTTGCATGCATGAATCACATGGCTAATTTGGAACTATAATGCTTGAACTATGAGACAACCTTATCACATTTAACATAAACTTTTGTTGGAACTACATTACATGTATCTTTGAAAGTTGACATTAACGATTGTTTGACTTTGACAGAGTTAAAAACTCAGTTTTGGACTTCATGGCAGCCATTAGAATCACCATGCTTGTTGGAGCATGTGATTTTACCTGTGGAACTTGGCTTCTTTGTGATCTTGTTAGTCCAACTCCTAAGAAAATATGTGACCCTTATCAGCAAGCAAACCAAAGTCCCAGATGATGACACAAAACTGATGCATCCAACAGCAACCAAATATGGCTTTGCTTACAAACTCAGCATTATTTGCAACACACTGCTGCTGGCTGTTCATGCATCACTGCTGCTACTGATGCTCAATCATGAGACTCAATGCACCTCAAAATTTAAGGCCTTCACATCAGAGATAGTGCAAGTGTTATCATGGGCAACTAGTCTTATAGCATTATGCAAGATATCAAAATCAAGCACATATTTCCCTTGGATTCTGAGGGCTTGGTGGCTTTGCAGTTTCGTTCTGAGTATTATAAGCACAGGCCTTCATGTGCATTTCAGTGTCACCAAAAGTGGTCAGATTAGTATCAGAGAATGTGCAGATTTCCTTGGTTTGCTTGCTTCAACAGGCCTTTTGATTGTTTCCACAAGAGGGAAGACAGGCACTGTGGTGCTGCTTGCCACAGATGGTGCAGCTGAACCACTTCTTGGAGAGAAAACTGAGAAACATTCAGAGGGTGTGAAGGAATCTCCATATGGAAAAGCCACACTTCTCCAACTCGTTACTTTCTCTTGGCTCAACCCTTTGTTTGCAGTAGGGTATAAGAAACCCCTTGAACAGAATGACATTCCTGATGTAGACATCAAAGACTCTGCTGAGTTTCTAACGTGTTCCTTTGATGAGAGCCTTAGGCAAGTCAAAGAGAAAGATGGCACTGCAAACCCCTCTATCTACAAGGCAATCTACTTGTTTGCTAGGAAGAAAGCAGCACTGAATGCATTGTTTGCAGTGGTAAATGCTTCAGCTTCTTATGTTGGTCCTTATCTGATAACTGACTTTGTGGATTTCTTGGGGGAGAAGCAAGCGCGTGGCTTGAAGAGTGGATACCTTCTGGCACTGGCTTTTCTCTGTGCCAAAATGGTTGAGACCATAGCTCAGAGGCAATGGATTTTTGGAGCCAGGCAATTAGGCCTTCGCCTCAGAGCAGCTTTGATATCACATATATATCAGAAGGGTCTGCATCTGTCGAGTAGATCACGCCAGAGTCACACAGGTGGGGAGATAATGAACTACATGAGTGTAGATGTGCAGAGAATCACAGATTTTGTTTGGTATGTAAATACAATATGGATGCTGCCAATACAAATTTCTTTAGCAGTGTTCATTCTGCATACAAATCTAGGACTAGGTTCATTGGCTGCACTAGCTGCTACATTGGGAGTGATGACTTTGAACATACCTCTAACCAAGATACAGAAAAGATACCAAGCCAAAATCATGGATGCCAAGGACAACAGAATGAAAGCCACTTCAGAAATCCTCAGAAACATGAGGACTTTGAAGCTTCAAGCATGGGACAGTCAATTTTCTCAAAGGATAGAAGCACTCAGGAATGTGGAGTACAATTGGCTAACAAAGTCCCTGAGGCAAGCAGCATTTTCTGCATTTATCTTTTGGGGATCTCCTACATTCATTTCTGTGATAACTTTTTGGGCATGCATGTTCATGGGGATTGAACTGACAGCTGGAAGGGTTCTGTCTGCATTTGCCACTTTCCGAATGCTGCAGGATCCTATATTCAGCCTACCTGATTTGCTCAATGTCATTGCTCAAGGAAAAGTTTCTGTTGATAGGATCGCTTCCTTCCTTCGTGAGGAAGAAATCCAGCATGATGTCATTGAAAATGTTGCAAAGGAGAAAACAGAATTTGACATAGTTATTGAGAAAGGGAGATTCAGCTGGGATCCTGATTCAACAACTCCAACCATTGATGAAATAGAATTGAAAGTTAAGAGGGGAATGAAGGTGGCAGTTTGTGGATCTGTAGGTTCAGGAAAGTCTAGTCTGCTATCAGGCATTTTGGGAGAAATATATAAACAGTCTGGAACAGTGAAGATCAGTGGCAAAAAAGCTTATGTTCCACAATCTGCATGGATACTGACTGGAAACATTAGGGACAACATCACCTTTGGAAAAGAGTACAATGGTGATGAGTATGAGAAAACTGTTGAGGCATGTGCATTGAAAAAGGATTTTGAGCTATTCTCATGTGGTGACATGACAGAGATTGGAGAAAGAGGGATTAACATGAGTGGGGGACAGAAGCAAAGGATACAGATTGCTAGAGCAGTTTACCAGGATGCTGATATATACCTTTTTGATGACCCTTTCAGTGCTGTTGATGCTCATACTGGTACTCACCTCTTTAAGGTTAGTTACATTTTCTTTAGACTTCAAAAAATATGCAAATACTTCAGGTGAGAGTACAGGTTTAAGGAACAATTGCTTTACTATTTATCCCACATGTTTTCTGCAGGAGTGCCTTATGGGGATTCTCAAAGAGAAAACTATAATTTTTGTTACACATCAGGTTGAGTTTCTTCCAGCAGCAGACCTCATCCTGGTAAATGCAGTGTGAAAGTTTGTTTATTCATTTCTTCTAATCACTGAAGAACAAATTAAATTATGCTAGTAAAAGACATTAAAATCTGATCAACTACCAATCTTGTTAAAGAGAGCTAAGTGTTTGATGAAACCATCTTGTCATCCCACAAGATGTCTAATCCTTTTGGATGCAAATTTCATGTTACAAACTAATTTAAATTTAATCCAACCCTACAATCCTACAAAACTAATTTATAAGGTAAGATTTGCATCTACTTTTGTCTAAGGATCTCCACTAGCAAGAAATTTAGATAGAATTGTGATAGTAGCATATTGTCACTGAGGCTTACTGTATAACAACCGACCTAAATGAAATCTAGGTGATGCAAAATGGAAGGATAGCACAAGCTGGAAAGTTTGAAGATCTTCTAAAGCAAAATATAGGATTTGAAGTTTTAGTTGGTGCTCACAGCAAAGCTCTAGAGTCAATTGTTGTTGCTGAAAACTCAAGTAGAACAAGTGTCAATTCAATAGCTGAAGAAGGGGAATCCAACTTCAAGTCCAGGTCAAGTCTTCAACTAGAGAACAAACAGCCTGACAAAGTGCAAGATAATCCTCCAGAGGACAAAGGAAATGATGGAAAGTTGGTGCAAGAAGAGGAAAGAGAAACAGGAAGCATATCAAAAGAAGTTTACTGGACCTATTTGACCACTGTCAAAGGAGGAATGTTTATTCCTCTCATTCTCTTGGCACAATCTTCATTCCAAATACTTCAGATTGCCAGTAACTATTGGATGGCTTGGGTTTGCCCCACAAATAGTGATGCCAAGCCTATATTTGACATGAATTTCATACTACTTATCTATATGGCACTCTCAGTTGCTGGATCATTGTGTGTTCTGCTGCGAGCCATGATGGTTTTAAATGCTGGACTTTGGACAGCACAGAGACTTTTCACAAAGATGTTGCATAGTGTGATCCGTGCCCCCATGTCATTTTTTGATTCTACCCCAGCTGGAAGAATCTTGAATAGGGTGAGCATTCATAACAATTATATTTATGCTTATCATTACTACCTGAATAGTGTTTCTTAATTCTTAATACAATGGAATGGACTAATGTTCTTGCATTAGAGTGACAAAAAAGTACTGTACAAGTTCATCCTTGGCTATCTTATTGTGTACTGTTTATACTTTATGAAGTGTTCTTTTATCAATTATACCAACACTTGAAAACTTTTATTTCAGACTTCCACTGATCAAAGTGTGCTAGACTTGGAAATGGCAAACAAAGTAGGATGGTGTGCTTTCTCAATAATACAGATTCTAGGAACTATTGCCGTGATGTGTCAGGTGGCATGGCAAGTATTTGTCATCTTCATTCCAGTAACTGCAGTCTGCATATGGTATCAGGTATGTGATTCTTTTTCCTTCTTGATCTATCCATGACAGGACAAAGAAAAAGTGAAACACTTCCTAGTTTCAAAATCTATACATGATATAATATGATTTCTCAAGTTTATCATGTAAACAATGAAAGTCATATCAGACAATGATGTAACAAAGTTAAAACTAAGACACTGGAATGGATGTTACAAACTATGTGAACTATATATTTGAATTTTAAATCAAACATGTTAAACAGAATAAGGAAGTGATGGTACTCATCTTAAACTAATAGACAGAAAATGACTATGAAGTTAGTCTCTCTTTCTCACTGTCTAATCCTAACAGAAGTTGAATGATTTTCATTTCAGAGATATTATACCCCTACAGCTAGAGAACTGGCTCGCTTAGCACAGATACAGATCACTCCAATTCTCCACCATTTTTCAGAATCTTTGGCAGGAGCAGCATCAATACGAGCTTTTGATCAAGAAGGCCGTTTCATATACACCAATCTTCTCCTTGTGGATGGCTTCTCAAGGCCATGGTTTCATAATGTATCTGCAATGGAATGGCTTTCTTTCAGATTGAATATACTATCAAATTTTGTTTTTGCCTTCTCACTGGTCATGCTAGTGAGCCTCCCTGAAGGAGTAATCAACCCAAGTAAGTAATAAGTTTTTATTTGGAAGCTTATCATCATCAATCACAACACAAGCATCCATGTTTCGTTGAAACACACAAAGTGATCATCAGATAATGCACCTTTCATAAATTAAGCATTACATTTTTCTGCATTGCATTTGTTACAGGTATTGCAGGACTGGCAGTAACATATGGGATCAATCTGAATGTGCTGCAAGCTTCAGTTATATGGAACATATGCAATGCAGAAAACAAAATGATATCAGTTGAAAGAATTCTTCAGTACACAAATATAAAAAGTGAAGCACCACTCGTGATTGAAGACAGCAAGCCCCCAAGCAATTGGCCAGAAACTGGAACAATATCTCTCAAAAATTTACAGGTTAGATAGCAACAATTTAGGACATGCTTAACACATATAAGGAATATGTTATTATATGTATAAGCATACAATAACATTAGAGTTTGACTTCTATTCACTGTCTTTGTAAGAAGTTTTGCATGTATAATTATATGTATAAAACATACATGCATACACTAACATGAGTTTAATTTTTATGTATTTTCAGTGTAAAAAGTGTTACAATATCAACAAACTTGCAATACCTGATATTGAATAATATTGCAAAAGGCCTATAGATTCATGGACTGTTTCCTCAAAATATTTCTTGCAACTACAGTTTTCATTCATTTCCTTAAGTTCTTGCATACTTATATTCTACCATGCAACAAAATGTGACAGATACGTTATGCTGAACATCTACCATCTGTGTTGAAAAACATCACTTGCACATTTCCTGGGAGGAAGAAAGTTGGTGTTGTTGGGCGAACTGGGAGTGGAAAATCAACCCTCATACAGGCCATTTTCAGGATTGTTGAACCAAGAGAAGGAAGCATCATAATTGACAATGTGGATATATGCAAGATAGGACTCCATGACTTAAGGTCAAGGCTTAGCATTATCCCACAAGACCCTGCCTTGTTTGAAGGCACTGTTAGAGGAAACTTGGACCCTCTTCAGCAATACTCTGACATTGAAGTGTGGGAGGTAAATAATTTAATCAAACACTTCATCTGCAACATCAAAATGGATGCCAAAGTGTCTATCATTATGAGCAAAGTTAAAAATATCAACTTGTTAAAATAGTAACCATATAATATATTCACTGATTGCATGCAATACAATTTTAAATGAAAAAGATTATCTCTCTCAAGATATAAAAGATTGGATTAAAGTAAAAATTGGGTCCCTACACTTGATATTATTTTTGTTTTAGACCCAATTCTAAAAAACACTACATTTTAATCCTACATTATTAAATATTTACAAATCAGTAAAAGAGAAATTTTGAAATCACACTCACAGGCATATCTTTTAAGCACATTTCTTATTATTGACTGAAATTTATTGGAAATCACTGATTTATGTAGGCCTCACTTTTTTTCAGTCACAATTTTGTACTTTTTTTTTATGAAAAGTAGAGTATGCAAAAGCATCACAGATATAACATATGATCCTAACTAAGTTTGCACCCTATGTTACATCTATTATTTGTAGCATATCCAAACAGCATAAAAATAAAGAAAAACATTACAAAGGAGTAGGAAATTAGACAAAAACTCACTTGAGAAACAAACCTATAATAAGTTAAAAAGAAAACTTATTCTTAAAGAAATTGTATCTAAAACATGTTAGAATTCATAGTATAAGAACAATCACAAATTTTGTAGTTTTCAATAAACTTTGATCAATAATAAAGTGTTATAGTGTGTTGCTGGTGCTCCTCAAGCTAAAAGATGTGTGGTAGATGCTAAAAAATGTAGATTCTTTTTCACATAAGGCCAAAATGAAGATTTAAATTTTTTACAACATTGTCATCATTTACCAGTGACTTTTTTCATTTTCAGGCTTTAGACAAATGTCAACTGGGCCACCTAGTGAGGGCCAAGGAAGAGAAGTTGGATTCCCCAGGTTGAACACTTTATCTTTGAACTTTCACAGTTTGGTCATGCTTGTGGTACTACTACTAGTAATCCTTACAAAACTGACTTGAATGCTTTTTCTCAGTGGTTGAAAATGGTGACAACTGGAGTGTGGGCCAAAGGCAATTATTTTGCCTTGGAAGAGCCCTGCTGAAAAGAAGCAGCATACTAGTACTAGATGAAGCAACAGCCTCAGTGGATTCTGCAACTGATGGAGTGTTACAGAACATCATAAGCCAAGAGTTCAAAGATAGAACTGTTGTCACAATAGCTCATAGAATCCACACAGTTATTGATAGCGATTTGGTTTTGGTGCTCAGTGATGGTATGTGTACCTTTCTGTCTTTATGTGCATTTATGACATTTGGCCTTGCTTGGACCAATTTTTCCATAAGCACTTTTGTGAAAGAAAAATGAGGTTTTGCATAAGCTAAAATTGACTTATGCATAAAGTTAATTTGTACATAAGTTGGTTTTAGTTTATAGAGAGGTTCATTTTTTTTTCCTTCTTATTTTTCTTTACTATAAATGCTTATAGAGAAGTTTCTCTAACCACACTAGTTGACAAATAGTGCACTTAACAATAAAATGCAAACTTGATAATGGAACTAGAAATTTGAGTTGCTTGATACATCAATGTTATGTTACAGGGAGAATTGCTGAGTATGATGAACCATCAAGGTTACTTGAGAGAGAAGATTCCTTCTTCTTTAAGCTTATAAAGGAGTATTCTGGAAGATCACATAGCTTCAACAACTTGGCAACACAACATGTTCAAAGCAGGGAACAGTTATAGGATTTTATGGATATAAATTAAGATATTGGAGAGGATAAAACCAGCAAAGATATGCATATATATATAAAGGGGTTCCTAGCCCCCTGTGAGATATCATAGCACTGTTGTGGTACTTATCCACAGCATAAAAGGGAAATCTTCTAGTGGCCCTTGATTGAATATATATAATATGGTGAAGCACAAGCACCATTTTGAGCATGAAAGAGTAAAGTGGGAGAGAAGAGAAAGAGTATCTACATATACAGAATGAATCATGAGATCATGAAATGGCAAATAGATATGTTTAAGATGTGTAGGTTGATTATGACTAGTAAACTGCTCAGAAAATGTACTTTATGTTGGCCATGTTGTACAATGGAAGTAAAATTTTATCACTAGGTTTGGAATTTGGGTTGATTTGTTTTGTTTAAAAGACAAATGTGTTAGACACCTTAAATCAATTTGAATGTATAAATGGGAGTGTAATTAGTCATTCAATATTGTAGAGACAAATTAGTGTTTGAATCAAACCTAAGTGTTAGATGAAAAATTATCATCTATATAACACTTAGTTTATATATATATATATATATATATATATATATATATATATATATATATTATAAATATCTATGACTAAAAAAAAAAAATTACTGACAAAAAAATTACCAATTGATAAAATTTTATTATCAATGAATTTTAACAACAACAAATTTTTTAACCCTGAAAAATTTACGGATAGACACGTATTAATAATAATAATAATCTTAATAATAATAACATTATAATAATATTAATACTAATAACAATAATAAAATTATAAATAAAAATAATAAATTATAAATAAAAATAGTATAAATAATAATAATATTTGATAATGTATCGATGGGTAATTTTGTCAATAATCATCGAATTAAATATATATATATATATATATATATATATATATATATATATATATATATATATATATATATATAAGCTTTATAATCAGGCTTTTAAATACAAGAATAGAATTTTAATGTATTTGATGATTAACTTGCTTAAATTCTAAGAGAACCCAAGAGTTGCAATGCAAAAAATAGTAAATATATTTGGTGTGATAATTGGAATGTAAACTAAAATTATTTTACACAATTTTTTACTATATTTCTTAATTCTTATTTGACTTGTAATAGTAAGTCATTGAACAAAATATCTGTTTACTTAATATGTTTGATTCAAGTTTAAATAGCATCTCCTTATAAAATCCATAACCTAATTCGTTCACCAATTGGTATGTATGAAAAATATTACTTAATGCACAAAGACAACATGTATAGTTGTCGCTTTAACATTCAATACAAAATAAACCTTACAAAAGTTACAAAGTTCTTTCAACATAGGACAATACACAGGACTAAAACACCGTTATCACAAATACAAAAGTATAGAAAAAAAAAATGTGTTTTGATTCCTTATAATTTTAAACAATTTTGGGTGTTAGTTCCTGTTCTTTTAAGTTGATGAATTTGATCCTCAAATTTTACAAAATATAAGGATTTAGTCCCTGTTCTTTCAGGTTGATGGTGTTAGTGTATTGAATTCCACATTGTGAGATAGAAAATAGTTTTTTAATTGGTTATAAATTGTCACAAAATATATATATATATTTAAACATGTTTTGATGAGTTTTAACTACCACGATATAATCTATTTTTGCGCTAGTCTCTTCTTTCTATGAAAACCATCTTAGCTTAAAAAATAATCTAAATAAAATTATGCGAAACAAAAATTTGAAATTCTCATTATCGTCGAAACATAAACTTTTTTATTCATGACATTCAAACAAATAGAAACAAAATTTTAGGATGAGAATTTCCTACAAGATGTTAGTGTCAACCATTAGATAATAGTGATTAAGGGATGTTATTGATCATAGCATTGACTAGGTCATTCACAACATTCGTGATACTAAGGTTGGATGTAGTAATGCACATGTCAAAACAACTAAAGGAATACATACCTTAACGATGAAGATGTTGTTTAACTTATGGTGAGAAAACACATTACAAATATGGAGTCAGTGATCAAAGGCAAATAAACTCAACATCATAGTGACAATATTTCAAAGCTTTTAGTTTTGAAGAATGAGATTTGTATATACCACTTCAATGAGAAGATGAAGCTTATTAACATTATTGGATTTATGACAAGACAGATGGAATGAAGGTTTTAAGCTAATTTGAAAATAATGCATTATTTGTTTTTGAATGTTTGTTAAATTGCAAGTTTTTGTGTCTAAGTGACCCTCAATGCAAATAGTGGTGAAAATCTAAGTTACCTTTTGCATGCTCACTTCACTATTTGTAATTGAGACATATATAAGAGTCAAAACTCAAACAAATCGGGGTATTGTACTTCAAATTTTGTGCTGGTTTATAAACAATGAAAGAAAAAAATTACCAGCTTTGGTGTGTATACTACGGCAGTCCAAAGCTGCAAGTAAATGATAATCAAGTTTTGGGGCTTAAAATAGTAAAAATGTGTAGGGAAGAAAACACAGAGCATTACATGTCACCGATAAAGATAATGAGTAGGGAAGAAATTCACTTATTTCTTATAGTTAAAGATCCAAATTCACTGATTTTTAAAATATGGAGTCTAAAAACTTTGACAGAAAAGCACATTTCTTTCTTTTGCAAAAACATAATGTCATTCCCCAATTCTCGATTTCCCCTAATACAAAATCTATTACATTATGGAATTCCCTACTTTGTTCCACAAGCACATAACACACAGAAATATTATTATTGCCCAACACAGTCCTACAACACAAAGCAAAATCAAACCCGTTCTTCTCTCAGCGACTACTTTCTTCTGCACGTTGCAAACTTCTTTTCTTGTCACTTCTACTTGTTGCTTAGTCTCATCAATACATTCCTCTTCTGCGTCCTCCTCTACATCATCTACCCGTTTAAAAAATTTGCACGACTTGGGTTTCTACAAAATCAGAGACAATTCCAATTACTTTTAATATAAATTTCACAAACAAAAACAAAACACAAAATTCCAATTAGGACATCTCGAAAAGCTTCCTCCATGGATTTCTTAGTCTAAATCATGAGATGAAAATGCCACGATTGAAGCTGATGTATAGCTATTGCGTAATGAACACTGATTCCATTAGTCTCGTCACGATGTCGTGCCTCAATGAATCCTTTGTCTTAGTTAATTAGGATTCTTTTTTAGAAAAAAAAAAGTTTGCATTCAAGCAAAACATTTGTTTCTTCCACCTAGTCAAGTGAATATATGCGACATGTCGAGTTATACGATGTTAGGTAAGAGTGACTATTTACAAATTATGTAAACTAAAAAAAGCTTTAAACTTTAATTTATGAAGGAAAAACAAACGTGATCCAAATATGAGAAATCAAAAACATTTGAACGGACAATTATATCTAACAATTAACTATTCCACTAAAAAAAAGCAGTTAACAGTCAACCTTTACATTTTACTAAGCAACTGTATAAAGATCGTATTCTGGTTGTGGCTGATGCCCACTTCCTTCAGCTAAAAAAAATTAAAACAACAATCACTCCACTCAGTTCCGACAAACAACTGTGTTCAACCAATATTTCCGCAGTTTGACAGGAAATGATGGACGAGGAGTCCACAGAATTTTTCCCTTAGAATAATCAGATCATTTTAATTCTCTTGCATTAGTTTGCATTTAAAAAAAAAATCAATTAAATAAGGTTAAAACTTAAAATCATGCAATCTCTCTCTCTCTGTAATATATATGATATGCTTGAGCTGGTTTGACTTGAATCTATGAATACACAAGGACAAGAAATTGAATGTCTGCGAACATAGCCACACAATTCAATACCAATGATAGGGTCAAATTCACCATTTTTTACTTAAAAACCTATACTAAACGAGAAACAAAGACGCCACGCGACTTCCAGAGTGAATTTCCAATACCTATAATGTATTTTGTATACAAAAAACTCCAGAAACAGTTCTCTATAAGGGTATCCTTAAACAAAGCTTTCACTATAATAGGACTTTACAATTCTGCCGCTTGTTACCGCAGTGTCATAAGCTGGAACGTGCATAGCAAATGATACAAATTGTTCAATCAATGCCCAAACTTGAATAAGGTTCAATTCCACCCTGAGAAGGAAGATAAAAGAAAAAGGAAAAAGGAAAAATTTGCAACATAAATCTACTTTTGGCACTACTCTATCCCATACTAAAGTAAAACATCAAGCTTAACAGAAATTGTTTGAAAGTAAAAAGGCTAACATACTAATCAATTATTAAAAATGAAATCTAACCACCAGACATGCGATTATCAATACGATCTAGTGATGAACAGGAAAGCCAATGCTATAAACAATGAATTTTTTATTAATTTATTTGAAAAAATATATGTACGCAAGGATGCATGTGCATGAGTACTGAGGGTGGTCTCGTTTTCTCTATCATGAATAAGAAATAACCAACTAAACTTATTTTACAGAAATATGCTACTCACTGAGCAATCATCATGAACTCGCCATACAGTCTCGCCCAGAAGGTTTGCCACCGATAGGACAGTTAATTGGGGGAAATAGTTCTGTTCTGCCACTGGAATTGTGTTAGTTATGATAACTTCTTGAAACAAACCGCTTGATAACCTCTCTATAGCAGGAGGACTGCAAAGACAAGAACGATGCATAAGTCATGAGTAAAATAGCCTTACATGAAGAGATATATTTGTACATTGGTGCTATTAACCATCAATACATACTTCATATATCCATTAATGACATGTCACAGGAAAAGAGGAGAACAAACGTTGGAAATCTTTTCTATCTCTATAAATACAAATAATTTTCTATCCACAGGAAAAGTGAGGCTCCCACCACACCACATAAGAGGCAAAAGGGCTTTTACAGCTTTCAAATCTACCCAGGCACCCACTTATGCTAAAGGAAAAAAAAAAAAAAGTGTGTACAGAGACAAAAAGAAAACTCATTAGGAAGGTTGAATGAGTATTGCAACTTCCTCAGGAGGAGAAATAATCCTTGTTTCGTCCATCCATTCTTTTTATGATAAATTATAGGCCACGTTGGACAAGAGAAAGCTGAATGAGGTTGTTCCCTCCACCCAAGAAATACCCACATACTAAAAGATTTCTAGGCCACTTAGATCATTTAATCATCAAATGAGAAACCAACGGTGTAATACTTCTTGGCATTCAAATTCAAAGGAAATACCAAATGCAAATTGCATAAGGCGCAACAGCAACAGTAAACAAAAGAAGTAGTACATGATAGGTAACCCTCATAATAGAATAAATAGTAAAGAGTTAGAAGTTGGAGCTGAGATAATTGGAAAAGTAAGGAATGTTGCCTCATAAGAAAAGGGATTGACTGGGGATTTTATCCTGTGATGAGGGGAAACTCAGATTGTTGTGGGAGAGTCCATGCCTCTCGAAAGTCCTTGAATAATTTGTATTCGTTTGTGTTAAGTTTTTCTACAATTCTAAACCCATTTCTATTAGTGTGTAGGTTTTTTTGTGTGAAGGGATGTTTAAAACAGCTTGCATCCACTGATTTCTTTTCCCCTGTATACGCTAAAATATGGAACAAAGAACTCAATCAAAACTTCAAGGAGAACAATCAGTTGATAATTGGCCCTTGTTGCATATTCACCACAAAATGTCATCATAGAAGTGTTTCGCAACAAACCATAAGTAAAAATAACCTATTGATATAGCATACATTATACCTGAAAACAGCATGCGTGGTGCATGCATAGACTTCCCTTGCCCCTTCTTGATGCAACAGAGCTGCACCTTTGGCAATAGTCCCTACAAGACAGTCAAATTTTATTGAGAACAATTGACAAGAGAAACAAGTCATACCATGCTGGATAAAAAGAATACATAAACAAACAAAACAGTTAGAAGTGTAAGCTATCCCTTGTGACACAATAAATTTCAGCTAAAAATAATTACCACAAAGGAATAGACTGGTACGTATGCTACCAAGGAACTAACTCTTTCAAGTTTAAGATGCTAGATACAGCGCCAGTAATAGCTTTTCATGTCTAACATGCCCACTCAAGCAAAAGCCTATTACACTCAAAACTTTGGACAAGGAACAGACACAATATATCATGTCATATTCTAATTAAATGTGAAGATAGAAGCATTGATGCCAATGTCACGGAATGAAAAAGAAAAAGGTTGTCAAAACATCAAATATAGCTGAATTCTGATTCTCTCGTTTTAACTCCAACCATGGTAGTGTCATTTTAGAAGAGAGTAGCACATATTTGAATCCGTCCCAATTTTGATGAGGAATTTCCGCATTGACAAGATACAGGTATATGTATAGGTAATACCCGATTTTTTAAATTGGGTATGGGGACATATCTGCCTCGTCCTCGTCCCCATTCTCGTCCTCATACCTTTCCCCATTTCAACTTACTAACACACCTTCAATTTATTAGGCAACCTAAAAACCTTATATTATTATTTTTTTGTCCTTAGTTTTGTAACTTATTTTTAAGTCATACATTTGATTATTTTTTACTTTTTTCTATAATGATTTGACTTTTATCCAATTGTTATTTGATACTCTCATTTGATATTTATACAATTACAATTTCTTTTTTAATATATAACATTGATGAAAAGAAAATGTGTATTCTTATGACATGAATACTTAATAATATCATGTTTTCTTTCTTGTGATTTTTATTTTTACAAAAAAAATTAAATAATTAATATTTGGAATAGTAAGGGAGTAGGTACGGAAGCTGAAAATAATATTAATATAAACAAGAATGTCCGCTACATTTCTTAATTTGAGTACTACAACTTTAAAAGAAAAAAAAAAAAGCAGAAAAACGAAGTAAAAAGAAACTGTACCTGCATAAAAAATATTGAAAACCAATACTACTCTCAAACTAAAAATTATCTTTGTTGAAGCTAAAATGAAGATTTTGTCAGTTTCTATAATTACTTTGGGTACTACACAGCAGAAGTTTACACCATTTACCAAGAAAAATAAGAAAATTACTCTATTTTACTTGAAAAAACATAATTAGGAGAGAAGGGAAGAAAAATCAATTGCACAAGTATTCGGAACAAATCAAAGTGCTTATAAGGATTAGAGACAAACTATCATTATTTGCACTAACACATGGAGAGTTTTACTGACTTACCAGCGGTATCAATCATGTCATCTACCATAACTGCTACCTTTCCCCTTACATCACCTATCAAATTCATCACCTGCAAGATCAGATTCGCCCAATCACAACAAAAATCCCAGAAGGTGCCTTAGTTTAGAACTATAGTTTATAAACTATGATTCATCATCAATTGTAAGGAATAATATTGGTCAGTCGCCACCCCTCAGAGGTCTTAAGCATTTTTTAAAACTCAAGCATTTTTTAAAACTCAAACTTGTCTAGTAACTGCTTTGGGTCTTACCACAGATGTTCTGACTGGATTGAACTGCCCCAAAATGCTCAATCCGGGAAGCCCAAGGGCAAACCAGCTAACCAGACTTGATTCTGGTTATTAAAAACCAACTGTCTACAAATTGGTATATACATGTATAAAACTCCCAAGCACTGGTTACCACATCACAAATGACGTTTGGGAGGGAAATGCAAGGTAAGTGGCTACAACTTCAAAGTTACCTTATTTGTTGCAAAACTACTGTGATTTTTAAACATCATTTCAACATAATAATCATTTTTTATTACATCCTATTATTATAAATATGGCTATAATGTGTTTGGTAAAACATTTCATCAAAATTACAGATGAAATTAGCGGATGAAATTTTGATAAAACTATTTCATCTTTGTTTGGTCAGGTAGTTTTTTAATAGTTTTTAGCTTATTTCTATAAGCTACTCATTTTAGCGTTTCAAAATAGTTTACCCAGATGAAACCTATATTTTACCACCTTAACCCTTAATAATAATAGAAAACCCTAATGTCCAAACCCAGTTTATAATTACAATTTTTGGATTATTGTTTTAATGATACACTTTTTTGGATTATTGATTTACTTTTACACTAGTTTATTATTATTTTAATCATTTTTTTGTTTTAATAAAATATTTATATTTTTATTGAGAAATGATAACTATTTTAGATTATACCGAATAAAGTTTTTTACACAAATATTACTTAAAATTTAATTTATATAAATTTCTTAGATTATAAATAATTTAAAATAAATTAAAAATATAAATCTATAGTTATTAAAAATATATAATTACCTAATTTTAAGATTTTAGTCTATAATTAATCACGTTTTTATTTGTTATTTTACAATTTTTAGCTAGTTGAGTAACTAGTCTTACTAAACACTTTTAGCCTAGTTTTTCCACATTCAGCAACCTTTTCAACTAATTTCACCAAACATAGTCATACAAAGTATTAGGAAATAGTACGCTACCATCAACTATTTACTAGGTTATTTTAAATTAAGTAATATTCAACCAGCATTTTTTTTGTAAGTAAAAGTTTTCTACTTAAACTTTTTAAACAAATACATGAGAATTATTGAATAACATTTAAATTGCATTATTGCTAAATCTACCCGTTCCAAAAGTTTTAGATTCTAACTGTGGTATCTAATGATCCATATGGTCAACCTCACCAAGTGGGATAAGGCTTTGTTCTTATTGCTAAATCTATTCATGCGATTTGACAAAGAATGACAGCAAACTGTTCGATGTTTTTCTATAAAATGCATGTACAAAGTGAAAATGCTTCGGAGTAAAAATGAAGGAATGTCTACATTACCTAAATGAATCAGCTACAATTTGAAGGGATTTGTAGGTTCATCGATTGGGACTTAACAGAAGGACTTTTACGTTTCCAATAATTGTGAATAAAAATCAAGAAAATAAATTTAATTTATTCGTGGAAACATATCAATTGCTACAACCCTTGATAATAAAAAGTATGTTGCATATGAATTGTGTAAATATTTTTCCCATACTAAAATTTACAAGGATGGTGCAATTCGAAATATCTAGACTTATATGTTGGTGTGCGTGGGCATAAGAAATGAATTATTTTATATAACTATGTCATTTAGTTCAAACACTGGCCAAACTGATTATATATTGTCCGGAGCCGTATTTTAAATAGTTGGTCTTAACATATGTGACAATTTAACATGATCTCAAAGATATCAATCATTTTACAAGTGGAAAACAACCAAGAGTCTTATTATTTGTATATTTCATTCTACCAAGACTCATGCTAAAAATTCTAAATTATTTGTGTATCATAACTAAATTTAAATTATCTAATTCTGTATATTTCAAGCTACAAAGAGCCTTATTTTGAGTCATTGAATCTGAACCCTCAAGATATCTAAACTCAAACTTACGAAGAATCATACCTCTGCAACATTATGCCCATGACGCCTTTTATCAACAATAGCTAAGGGAGCATCAGATAATTTTTTGGCAAAAGCACGTGCTCTGGCAACACCACCAACATCTGGCGAGACAACTACCAGATCGTCTGAACAAATAGTTTTGCTGGCAAGGTAATCAAGTATGACAGGCTGGCAGTGGCATAAAAGAACATATGATTAACCAATGACCCAATTACATTAATAGTTTCAAGGTAAGAACTTCAGGTTAATCCATGATTAATAAAATCCAATACAAAGTGAACATATCATTATATCTCCAACTATTTTTACAGAAAATGACAGGTACCAATTCGAATTCTATATATTTTTCCTGGAATAGTCTAAACAGCACTACTAGAAATCCTCCAAGAACATCAATTTAAAACCGAAACATTAACAAACCCAACTTCTAACCATCTAAGCATAGACTTCAACGTACATTTTGCAGTCAAACATTCATTTCATGGACAAACTGAACAGTAGCATAGGCAAAATACTTCTCATTATTGCCACTAATCACAAACATCATTACAATTAGACATTGGCATTAAGATAAAAATTTGTTTAATCTAACCTGCCCCAGCACAACACATGACACGATAAAATTGCATGAAAGGGTCTCCATACTAAAATTTATGTAGAACAACAGCAAATAACCAAGAAGAAAGATACTAGGGGCAGCTCAAAGGTTTATTAACAAGAGAACAAAGTAATGCAAGCTTCAGAGTTCATGTGTGATTAAAAGGAGAAAAAAAATTAGAAGATTTCTATACATCTAAAAAAACAAGATTTAAAGTTTCTTCATTATAAACTTAAATTATCATATAATTATAAACAATAAAATTGGCATGTCACCAGAAGGGTATCTTTTGAGCCCAGAATTGAGATGCACCAATAAAACAAATATTGAACTGACTATCAATTACAAATATACAGAATATCCAAGGAATGTTTGTTCGAGTTTAATGGATTTAAAAAATTTATACTTCCAAGCCATTATATGGTAATGACATAATAACTTGTTACCTGTCCATACACATGATCAACTGGAATATCAAAATAGCCCATGGACTGCCCAGAATGGAGATCACAAGCAAGTACACGATTTGCACCCGCTTCTGTGATTAAATTTGCTACAAGCTTTGCAGCAATTGATTCACGCCCTTGAGTCTGAAACAGTAGATGAAAAGCATCTTATACTCAAATTGAATTTGGAAGTTGGACATTTTCAGTTAATGGTGAACCATCCATTGTACAACTTTTCTATAGCACTATACAAGTAAAACCAGGTAACATCATTTCGACCAAACTAAGATGCACAGATACACCAAAATGACTAATATATTCATATTATAAGCATGTTTGATACGTATACTCATGATATGGCTCTCAGTGCATTTTTCGTTTATTCTCTTGGAAAACAATTGCTGGTGTATATTTTGCATATTTTCTCTCATCAAATCTCAAAGGAAAGTATTAGATATTAAGTAATTCATGAGTCTTTTTGTAAGTGTCAGGTTCAGCTTATTTTAAGGAAATAACTACTTCTTTTTGCCAAGTTACTAAAAATGCTGATTGAATCCCGTAGAATCCTATAGATATAATAATTGATGATATTCGGATTAATTAATTCATTCTGTATTTATGTTATTAGCTCAAAATTGGGTAACTTAGTATTCTGTAATTTTTTTTTCTCCCCTATATTTTGAATCTGTAACTATGTTTTCTTCTCTATAAATTGAATAGCTCCATTGTGATCTAAATACATGGAATTCATGATATGCCTTCGCAACATGGTATCAACAGACTAACGAGAAACGAATCCTAATCCGTGCTTTCCATGTGGGTCCACTGCCCATAGCTGTAAATCTTTTAGAAATTATGTTTTCTGTTTTCTTTCTTCCTTTTTCTTCCCGTCACTGTTCATGCCGGAAACACTGTTCACACCGAAAACACTGTTCATGCTGGAAGTATTGTTTACACCAAATGTACTGTTCATGCTGGTATTTTTTCGTTTGGCTGACTATTCTTTATTTGGCTTGTTATTCTCTTTTGTCTGGTTATAAGATTATAAGATTGATTCTATATTTTTACAATTAGCCAGAAAAAAAGGTAACCGAAAATTTCATTTAAAATCTAGGAAAGAAACTTTGGAGTTGAAACTGTGTTTCTGAGACAGAATGAGAAAAAGGAATCAATACAATAAACTGAGGAGATTTTATATCTTCAAACAACAAAGATATTAAAGGAACAAATAAAAATGTTCCTAATAATATATATATATATATATATATAATCTAGATATTCTTGATTATATTGGATCAACACCTTATTTCTATAATTATAACATTCTACAATTATGTTCCCTCCCATATAAATTGAATAACTTCGTAGAGGTCTAAACACACGGAATTCATCATATGCTTTATCGGTTTCTCTCTTTTTAACAAATGCTTTGAAAAAAACAAAGCAATTATTTACACCCAAATAATCTATACCAAAAATTCATTTCATGTAACAGTTTAAGCTTTAGGCAGAGTTGGTGAATGATGATTAAAAAAACAAAGCAATTATTTACACCTAAATAATCTATACCAAAAATTCATTTCATGTAACAGTTTAAGCTTTAGGCAGAGTTGGTAAATGATGATTGACAGAAAAGTTATCAGTATAAGAAATGTATTCTTCTTTGGGCTTTATTACCAATTGAGAAAAAGAAACCAATGCAAAAGAATGAAATAGTTATCAATATTAGAATTGTCACAAATTGGAATAACTAATAGAATGGGACGTATCCAAAGGTTAAGCAGCTTCAGCTATATGAGCCTTATGCAATAATTCATTTTTTACAGATTATTCATTATGATCTATTCTAAGTGTACCATATGTCTTCAGAAAACTGACATTCTGGTTTATGAATAGTTATATCAGAATTTGTGTAAGTAACAAAAAGCACAATTTCAAGACATGCCTGGGGTAGAATATGATGGAATGAGAAGGACAAATTTCATCACAAACAAGAATTATTTATGCATATGTAACCTGATAAACAGACCTTTCTATCGGCTCTGGCATATCCAAAATATGGAATGACAGCAGTAATATTCTTGGCTGAAGCTCTCCTGCATGCGTCAATCATTATGAGAAGCTCCATAAGATTCTCATTTGCAGGAGGACATGTGGGCTGCACAAGAAACACATCACACCCCCTGACACTCTCTTGGAGCTGAACATATATCTCGCCATCAGCAAAACGTTTTATCTTAATTTTTCCGAGCTCCAGACCCAGGTAGCACGCAATTTCCTACTTAAACACATGCAAGTCAAACATTTCAATAAATTATTAAAGACTAACTTGTGTACAACATAAGACTTCAAATATTAATACACAAAACAATATTCAAGGAGTACTATAAGCATTCATTACTGACCAAAATGACTGTTTCCATTTTACATAAAATAAAAATAAAAAAAAATAGAAAACAAAAGGAAATGGAAAAAATACAGACAAAATGAATTGAGCTTCTCCTAAATCTTAAAACAACTTCTGTATTTTAACTTTTACAAAAGTTTTCTCATCTAATTTATGTAAAACCTGAGGTATCAACTTCCGAAAGATATAAGCGTTCGTGAAAAAGCTATCCAAACAAAGCTTAATTCTGATAGGTTATCAACACTAAAAATACCTAACTATCGACATTAAACACTCCTACATTCACGAACTCTAATTTCTCTTCATCGTTTCACTTCCTACATCTAAACACATCCTTCCGCCACATTCGAACTCTAGTTTTCCTACTCCAGATGTCCAAAACCAAACAAATCGTTCAAGAAAAAGCGTGACCTGAGAAAGCGCGGGATTGGCGGTGCCGGAGAATATCCTGAGCCGTGTGTCGTTCCGGTTAACCAAATCCCGAATCCGCGCGTTCGGCGCCGCGACGTAGCTCGGAATCGCGTTTCCGCTGGCGGCGAACTCGCTGGCGCTCGGCCTCCCGTTCTCGACCTGCACTGCTCCTACCGCCTTGCAGCGCTGAAAAAACGCGCGTTCCGTTCAACAGTTGATATAAATAGAGCGAAGAAAACGAGAGAATCGGAAGAGGTTCACTTACGACGTCGTTTCGGAGCGAGACGCGAGAGGTTCGGAAGAATCTAGAAGCGGTGATCGGAGCGAAGGAAGCAAAAGGAGTGTGAGCGGAGTGAAGGTGCAGAGTGGACATGGCGTGTGGAAACCTTTCGACACTTTCATCTCTATTCAGATTGCGTGGGGATCTTTATATTTTCCCTTTTTTTCTCATTTTCTTTTTACTGCATTTTGTAATATATTTTGTTTACACTGTTAATCACAAAATTAAACTAATTATTTTTATTTTTAAAAAGTTATTTAGAAAGAGTAGAATCAATACATGCTTTTGCAGGTTCTCATGAAAAAAAAAAATATTGTTAAAACAAGAACAAAGTTTATGGATAAAATAAATAATTTTATTACAAAAAGTGAAATATAAACAAATCATTTATTAACTGAACATGCATTAATTGTTCAAAAGGAGAACACAATATTTTCCCACAAGATACAAAATGTCTTAAAACCTACAGAAAATAGCAATATCCTTAATTTGATAAATTAATCTAAATTTAGACAACTAATTAGTTGTTAAATATTTATTAGCTATTATCTACAATATTAACTTAAAGTAAGGAGGATAAAATTAAATGCAATGTCTTACAAATCTTTTTATATTGAATCAAACTTGAAATTTTATTTCAATAATTAAGAATGACAAATATGTTAACCTAAGGTAACTCTTTCTTGCACAAAAGGTTTATAGAACAAATTTTATGGAGTGCATACAATACTTTTAAAAAATACATATTAATTCACCTAATCCAACTAAAATACTAGTAGAACTTTAGGTGAACCTTAATAGTAATAGGTGTCTTGGCCTAACCCCACTGTCACATTGAGTGCTTCTAATGCTTCTTTCTCTGAGAGCATGTACAGGGAGTAGTGTTGTTGGTGATTATAAATGTACAACTATTCTATATCCCCTCTTCATGTGTAAAGTAAATGCAGTACCCTAAGGACACATTCTTCCTGCACCTCCTACTTTTTCATGCACCTCCATGCACTAAGCAAATATTCTTAATAAAAAAAAGTAAATAAATCTTACATCTTTTAATTTTTTTTATTCTAGATTCTATAATTTAAAATTAAAAAGTTATGTTAAGAAAATTGCATTTTGAATTGTAAAATTTGAAATAAAAAAAAATTGCATTTTGGATTGTACTAATTATATTTCGGATTCAGGAATACAGAAATTGTATTTCTAATTAAATAATTTAGAATAAAAAAAATTATATTATGATTATATAATCTAAAATAAAAAAAATGTATTTTGAATTATATAATTTAAATTAAAACAACTGTAACTTGAAAGAAACACATTATAATATTTTTCTCGAACTGAAGTTATATCTTCCTATGGAATGTGAATTTGAAAACAACTTAATATTAAAAAATACTTTATCTTATTAATTCCAAAGGAAGATTAAAGTGGTTGTAAAGCTGGTATTGTGTAAGTTAAGAATGAAAGTGAAAAATACATGTTATTACAAGGATAGTTTAACCATTTAGAAGTTATCTGAAAAAAACTGGTTATATCTTAAATTTGAGTAAACCAATATAAAAAAAAAAAAAAAAACTTTTCTTTGTTCTTCTATTATACTTCTATACTACATACTTTGTTAAATAATTTAGCTTCAAGAGTCTTGCTTGCAAAAACCATTGTATCAAAATCTTTAAAGTATAAGTTTGTCTATTAGAACTTCTACCAGTTGCTTTCTATTTTATAAATAATTGCAAAAAGAATTAAAATTTAACCTTATATTTCAAAGTTATATTTGTTTATAGATTTTTTTAGCCTTGATGTGGCATAAAACACTAGTTAGAGTTAGTGTTTTCTTTCTTCTCCATTTTCTATCTCTCATGCAAACAAACCATAAAAGGTTAATTGGAACAGTAAAATTATGGTTTGATTAAAGCCATATTTTCCTTTAAACTCTTGAGAAAGTGAGATAGCATTCAAAGCCAAACAACCAGTCATTTGCTGCAGTCTATACATTTTAATTATCCTTATTACATTTTTGAAAGCCTTGGCAGACATCAAAGGACTAACTTGAGTTTGATTCACGTTGTGCTATTGCTATGTCAAAACTTTCTAAACGGAAAATCAAAGCATGTCTCAAAGATTTGGGTTAAGATCCTTAGTGGCATGGATGTGAACAGGTCCAGGCTTCATGAAGAAACTCCATGTGGAAGAAGTGCAGCAGCCACAATTCGACCTTCTTCATTCAGTATGTTGTAAGTTGATGCTGCATTTCTCTATGTAAATAGTCAAAAAAGTTTAATTAGGATAAACTCAGAGTATAAAGATTTTTGAAAGTGTAAAAAGATTTTATACTGATACTGCATCAGAACTAAACTCTGATGAAAAATAATAGATAAATCATGTAACATTCAAAATTCAAAGAGCCAGTTAAACAAGTAATTTTGGTTGCCTTCTTTCTTACACCATTTGGAATTGTGTGTATGAGAATAATAGCATAGGTAAGTCTTAAGGTATTAATACCATATATCAAATTCATTATTCGATTATTATACATAATAGCAAATTATCTATCACCATACTTGATCATGTAAAATGAAAATTTTAAAAGACTCTCTCCATTTAAAAGGTTAACCTTGTTAACATATATTTCCCTAGACTTAATTTCAATACTTTGGTTATTGTTAACTTTGCTTCACATTGAAAGTTCTTAAGAAATACACTTTAAGCCTAAGTCAACCTTACAAAACCAACTTGTAAAGTAAAGTTTGCACCCACTTATATTGAAAGACCTTATCTTTAGTCAATGTGAAATTTCCAACACAAGTGTTTACCAAATTCTTTCAATCACATGACAACATATGGTCGAATGATAATGTAAATTAGTTTTAAAATAGTATATCAAAATTAGACTTTTCACTAATCATTTGTACCATCATGCTTGAATTATGAATTGTTGGATTAACCATTTTGTACTTGGGATCTGTTTGGTCAAACTCTATACAAACTTCTAAGTCAAACTCTATACAAACTTCTAAGAGATAGATAAGAGAAGAAAAGAAATGAATTTTTCCCTGAGTTAAAATTAGCTAATGCATCAACTAATTTGTAAACCTTCTTTCATATACCTTTTCTAAATGTTTATTTTTTATTTTGCACATACGTCAATTTAACTTACAGAGAAGCTCATCTAATTTTTCTTCTTATTTTTTTCTCTTCTAGGTCTATCCAAAGAGACTTTTTAAGTCCATTTCTTTCTGAATCTTAGAAACAAGTTCAATAGTTCTCATGTCCCCCTCTATACACACAACCTATAAGGATCTATGAGCTAGTTTACTTAGATTTCTTAATAAAACATAATAATGAGTACCAAACCAGCAATGTAAGATGAACTAATGAAGTCAAGCACAAGTCTCAAACTAAATCAATCATATAGATACCGAGTCTACAGCTTCTAACTTCATGCCAGTAGATCGAATAAACCGTTTCAGTTCAGGATCCACATGTTGAATGTTCCTTCCACAGCCAAGAATCAAAATCTCTGGCAAATATTTTTTTCAAGAGTCAGTTAATATAGATGAAAAGCAATTAAATAGGCAATCACAGCATCCGATTAATAATATAACAAGAAAAAACAATGTGTTGCACTTAACTAAAAGTAATTAGCTACATATGGAACAATATATCAAAGATGAGAAAAGGGAAAGAGAGATATAGAACAGTATAAAAGAGAATTAGACAAAGGCACAAGAAATTGAGATGATATTACTTCTACTACTTTTGCATTATTTGTGATAGAGATATGTATCCACTTTAGGGTCCTGACTTAACAAACTACAAGGAACAATATACATATTTACAATGAAACTAACTTTGATATATTGCATGTACTATGTCAACCACTTCTAAAGTGAATTAGAAAGTAAACCATGAATTCTTTAATTTTTCATTCAGAGAATAAAAGATTATGAAGTATCCTACTACCTAATCCCAAAAGGGAAATATAAAAGGAAAAGTAGAACTTCAACAAATTTTGGAGGAAACATAATGTTGAGCAAAACCAAAAGAATGTCAAAGCTAAAAAAATCCAACCTGGAATAGGGCGAATAATTTGGAAGAGCGACAAGCTGCAAGAAGGGACAAGATAACAGTAAATAAGATATTAGAGAAACATAACATAATGCATTTACTTCTTGTGGCTTCTCTGCATGTTTCATAACTATTTACACTACGGTGCACACATCCTTTAAATTGGAGGGAGAATTAATAATTGCCAATTATCAGATGTTATCATCCATTTCTCATATGCTCAATTCTGAGGATATGCAAAATAAAGATTAAAGAAGGATAATAAACACATTATAAGTACCCTCCCTCCACAAAGGAATCCAAGTAATACACTTTAAAAGTATTAATCAAAAGATTAAAGAAAACAACGGGTCATACAAATATCTTTTGTAGAAAAGGAATTTATGAGAGAAAAGCAAGTAAACACAAAATAGAGAAAATAAAGAACCACAGAGAATCAGGAGTGTTGGTGGCGCATGTGCAAATTACTATCATTTACTTCCCAGCTGTTCACATGACAAAACTTGAGAGAGCTTGACATGTCATGTCACTTGGTGTTGAATGGATTTTGACATGGATGTTTGCCTTTCAAGTTCTTCATTCGTTCCTGATTTTGGCAGTTGTATCTCAAGCTAACCTACACAAGTCCTAATTTTTCCATTGGTGTTTGCATAGTTCTCAAGTTCAGATCTAAAAATGTTTTCAGTTTCATTTATGTGTGTTCCACACTTGTGGCCATTCTTTGGCAGATAGTTACTAGTTATTTGCTCATTCCTTTGTCCACGCAAGTATTTCACAATTCTTCCTTTTGATTAAGAGTGGTGTTCTGGGTGAAGCTTTTGTCCACGGAAGTGTTCTTATAGGATGTTAGTAGACATGTTTCATTCATGTTGCAACCATTTCAAAGCACCATTTCAACAATTTCTAGCTTTTAGTGGAATGTCGATTTACGGGGTTCAAAACTGATAAAGAAAACACTATTAGACAGGTTGATTTTGGGTTTATATACTTTGTTGCTTAATTATTCTCTTCTTATAGATATGTTAAGGTTGTATACATATATTCAGAAATTTTATTATGGGTTAATGTAAGTTCAATTTCTTCTATTTTTCTCCAAACTTCAAAGGTAAATTAGAAACCTTCGACTAGGATCGCTAAGGCAGCACAGTTACCACTCCATTCTTTCTTCAACTTTAGGTAAAAAGGATCAATTTCAGGACAAACACTAACCATACAAAAATATAAAATACAATAGCTTCCTTCATAAATGCTTATTTGAACAAAAATGTTGCTAACAAAGAATAGGAAGAAGAAACAAGGAGCATAGAACAAACAAACCTATCAGCTGTGATCTCTGAAAACTTCTTAGGTTTCCAAGACATTAGCAAATTTCCAACACAAAGCAAGCTTCCTTCATACTCAACCCCATTTACAGTAAACCCCGTATCATTATACCTAAACAAATTGAAATAAAAATAATAATAATAGAAATAATTTACAGAGTCCCTGCAGAAATCATATGCTACAAGCCCATTTCACAATTAAGTCTATTACGTGAACCCATTACTGAAAAAATGAAAATTTAGAACACCCTACTTTCAGAATGAGAAGAAAAACACAGGAAGGCAGAAATGAACACAGAAATTGCAACCAAGCTAAGTCCATGCATCAAATTACATATCATGTCACAATGTTGCTTGAGAAAATTCTAGAGAACCCACTTCCCTTTCACCCTTTTTTCTCGAACCCCATATTAAAAATTCAAAATTTCCTACACCCCATACCAGAATGAAACAAAATGAACAGAAATTACAACCAAGTCAAGTCCCTAAGTCCAGTTACTTGAGACAATTCAAGAAAACCCATTTCACATTCGGACCCTATATTAAAAAAAAAAAAAAATCTTTAAAACACCCCACTTCAAGATATCAAAAAAAAAAAGAAGAAAATGGTTAGAACCAAGTTCACTCCCTGCATCAAATTACACATCCTGTCACCATGTTATTTGAGACAATTGCAGAAACCCCATTTTACATTCAACTCTCTTCCTCACACCCCATATAAGAAAAATCTAAAATTTAAAACTTTGCATGAAGAAAAAGCAAAAGGGGAAGATGGGATGGTACCAACCCTTGAAATCGGAGCTGGTCCTCGGGGACTTGATCGATGAGATTGATCTGATCGTACAAAGAGAAAGCGCGTCGAAGAGAGGGTAACGCATTGACATGGTTGTGAGGCTTTGAGGGTTCTTTGCGAAGAGTGCGTAAAAGGGTTGGAAGTGCAGATACTGCTCTTTGCCTAACCGCCATGCCTTGTCTCTCTTGCTCTTGCCAGCACCAAACCAACACAGTTCTTCTCCACCCTTCCCTCAAGCTATTTTCATTTTTATTATTACTTGTTTAATTACATAATTGAAGAGTTTAATGATCATTTGTAAAAGCAATTACAGAAAAACAAAAATCATTTATACTATTTTTTTATGTAATAATTGTGTAAAAACTAAGTTGTTAATTAAACAATGTATTTCTAATATTATTTTTAAATTAATATTTAATAAATTGTAATAATTATTAAATTGTTTTTTTATACTAATGGAGATTTTGGATAGTAGAGGAGAGGGTGGAATGAGGAAGGGAAGGAAAGAAGTGGAAAGAGAAAGAAAAGGGAAAGTGAGTGGAAAGTTTATATGGGATAATTGAATTTTTTTTATTTTATTTTATTAATATTATATTTATTATTTATTTTATTATAATGAACAAAAACCTAAATATTAATTAATTGTATTTATTTTTAATATTTTTTTATTTTAATTATTTATTTATTTTAACATAAAACATATATTTAATAAAATATTAAATTTGTTTTATTTTATTAATTATTTAATATTTATATTTTAATTATTCATTTTATTAATATAATAAAATACATTCATAATATACATCCAAAATTTAATGAGAGATATGACAAAAAGAATAATGTTTTATTAATTAAAATAATATTTTAAAAAATTGTGTAATTCGTCAATTAGCATGTAATTCTTGAGATAAACAGAAGAAAGTTAATATCTATGTATCAAATGTCCATACAAAACTTATATGAATTTTTCAAATACTTGTCTATATGAAAATTTTACTAAGAAATTAGTAACTAGTCATTTTTAGGGATAAATTTGGGTATTTATTAAAAAAAAAAAACACACACTAACGATAACCTTAAATCAAACTAAAATCGAAAAAGGGTAAACAGAACAGAAGAAGTGAAGAAGAAAAGGAGTAGAATAAACACAGTACCAACAACAACGTTAAATGGCTTATTGTTCTTCTTCTTCTTCTCGATTGTTGTTGCAGTTACAGAGTTCTTCACGACCAATGTTACGTCTCTCACCCTTTCTCGCTGCAACTCCTTCTTCTTCTTCTTCTTCTCTCTCTATCTCCTACAACTGCCACGTGGCCTCTTCCGCTCAATCCACACTCCAAAAGGCACATCAAGGAAGCTCAGAAATGGTGGCATTGGAATATGCTGACCTCAATCTCTCTTACAACTTGGTAACGCTCTTTGTATTCCTCGTTACTTAAATCATATACATATTTTTCTGGGACACTGTTATTTTGATACATAGTGTGATTTTCCCTATCTCAATCACCCATGATTTTTTTTGACATTGGAATATTTGAAAATGTTGACTTCGTATCTGTAATAACAAGAAAACAATTCTATTCACAAGAAGATTTTACTTGCGAGATATATTGTAGCTACGAACATGTGAAGTTATATATAGAGAGAGAGAGTGAGAATTATATATAGAACCTAGAGACTTTGTCTACCGGACATATGATTTGAGAATACATCATCACAAAAAACATAATTCAAAAGTGAAAACAGAGAGTAAAAGTCTTAGTCTTTAAAAGTAAGAAAATAAATTGCTGAAATTTTCAGTCTTTCATTTCAGTCCCTAAACTTAATCGCCTGTTGGCATTTTTTTTCCTAATTATATGTTGTTGTTATCATTTTATGTCTTGAATTTTAGACCAATCTGATTGAGGAATTGTTCTTTGTGGAACTTATTTCGAACTTTTTTAGTTTAAGGAACTAAGGTGACAGTATTAGACATGAAAAATATTAATGTATGTGATTGCATTACATAATAGAAGGGGAACTAGTATATTTATGAGATTGTGAATTTGTGTGTTAGTTTTTTACTTTTGGATTTGCTGTTTCTTATTTATTTATTTAACCATGTTATGTTGTGTATCCAATTTCAGGATCTGGGTCACCTCAGGATCAGGCAACATGTTAATCCTCTGAGTTCTTCTTTCTCTGTAATGTGTTGCTTTATATATTCGATCTCTCCATTCAATTATTTTAGCTATGTTTGTGTTCGTTTTGTTATTTTAGTAAGAGATTGTGTATGAATCTATGATATTACATATACAGATAAATAGGAGTGCAAGTTACACAATCTTCAACACATATTCTGTTATGGTTAAAATTTATTGGAAATTATAAAATTAGGAGGAAGAGTTGTTAAATGAGAAATGAGACTCACAAAGTTTCATGTTTTCCATTAAAGGCCAACCAATGTAGAGCATGGTCAAAAAGTATGTTTTAGTTAAAATTTAATTTTGGTCACAACATTTGCTTTCAATTTATTCATTGTTCACCATGTTTATTGAAGTTATTATACAACAAGGTATAGGAATTAAGAATCTAATTAGAATGCTGATGAAGTAAAGGTCTTTTACTCTGTGGAGAACCAGAGGCAGATACAGAAACAAGACATAAATAGCTTATGTGGCATAGAGTTAGGCTATTGGATCAATGAATCATTCATCATGCATTGTAGTAGTGTTTTGCCTTCCACTAATGTGGTTCTTTTTCTTTATAGGTTCCTGCTAATGTACCGGACTGGAACCAGGTCTTTGCGGACCCAAGGCTGCCACTCATGGTGGACATTGGATGTGGTAACCTGAATTTTCAATGATAAATTTAAATGATGCATTTTCTGTGTCTCTTATGGACTGGCACAGATCATGTATGTGGAAGTTAATAATGATGAAACCAGTTTCTTACATTATATAATACTGAAGCTGGAGTTCTATTTTGAATTGTTGAATCAAAATATCGTGTTTTGTTATATATATATATATATATATATATATATATATATATATATCATTTTATTTAATTTTTGCCCTTGACATGAAAATGCTAATAAGAAGTATCTCTAGGACTGGGATCAATGAATCGTTTCACTAACTTAAGTACGCCTATTCCAGCATATCTGATGTTGTAATTTGTAAACAATGTCAGGCAGTGGCAGGTTTCTAATGTGGTTGGCTAAAAGAACTCCTAAAGAGAGAAATTTTTTGGGATTGGAAATCCGGGAAAGGGTATGGAACCATTTTCTTTCCATCACTTTTGGTTTCAAATGCCCTTTCTTTCAATTAGTTTTTATTTCTTATCTGTTGTGGCACATTAAGCTTTGAATATAGGGGATATCTTGGCTTAATATGTAATACTTCCTTGTGCAGATAGTCAAGCGTGCTGAGACATGGGCAAAGGATCTGGCTCTCAATAACATGTACTATCCTAGAACTATATATAGATGATGGTCTAAAATACATATATGTTTTATTGTTTTTTTCAATGCTGGAGTAATATAATGACTGTTGTTACACTAAAATTTCAGACATTTCTTGTTCGCAAATGCCACAATTTCTTTCAAGCAGTTGGTAGAATCATATCCTGGCCCCTTGGTCTTAGTCTCAATTCTGGTGAGTGGTCTCCTATGTAGCACTGCAAGGCAGGAAAAAGGTGCCACTGAGCTAAGGGCTTGTTGGCTACATTGTTTTTACTTAAGGGTTTTACATCAAAATGTCTTTCATTTGTGGTTAAATGATTTCACCCTACACATGCAGTGTCCAGACCCACATTTCAAGAAAAGACATCATAAAAGAAGAGTTCTCCAGAAGCCTTTGGTTGGTGCTATAGTGGACAATTTAATGCCAGGGGGACAGGTATATTTCTGCATGATTGCAAATCTCATGCGTGTTCATCAGAGTTTTGGTAAATATTCTTCTGTGAGATTTGCTTCTTATATTATACTGTCTTATTTAATTTCTACAAGTTAGACTTTTTTTTACATTGGTTGTACAAGAGCTTGCTCCATAAATAAGGACTGAATATGGACCATGCTATGAGCATTTATTTAATTGTTGAGATAGATATGTTGCTCTTTAATGGTTTTTAAAGGAAATAATAATGAAAAAGCTTAGGTTTTGAGAAATATAAATCTGTCCAAATTCTTGACACATTAGTTGACTTGTAACATATATTACTTTTAATCTTCCAGTTTGAAGACAATTATCAGCAACATGCTTGAGATTTTGCAAATAGCATTTTGCCTTAATGGGGTAATAATGCATGGAATGGTATTTTCTACATCTGCTGTAAACATTGAAAGATCACCATTTATAATTAATTATGCTGATGAAATGTTTTAGTGAACATGAATAAATCTCTTTGCCAATTTCTCCTTGATCCCTTTTCCCTTGCCCTCTCATCTTGTGTTTTTATGTTGTTTCTGGGTAGTCACTGTCATAAAAGATTGTGAAATCAATTTGTATACTAAAACAATCATATACTCTATTTTTGACTCAATTTGTATACACATCTATATTGTTTTTGGAAAGTCATTTGCATAATGAAAATGCCCGTATCATTTTTAATTTGATCATTTAATTTAGTGTAAAATTATGAGACTTGCAGAAATGTTGAAGTTCTTTATTTCCTTTTCTTATTAAATTCATATTTTTGGTTCTGAATATTTCTCTTACCAATTTGTGGAGCTTTTGACTGAAATTATCGTTTGTTATTGTGCTATGACAGGTATTTGTACAGTCTGATGTGCTTCAAGTGGCACTTGACATGAGAAATCAGTTTGATGAAGTTGAAGCACTGAAACATGTAGATGTTTCCAACTCGGCTATGTTGTGTGACAGTGAAGGGTGGTTGTTAAGCAACCCCATGGGAATAAGAACTGAGAGAGAGATTCATGCAGAACTTGAAGGTGCAAAAATCTTTAGAAGATTGTACCAGAAACAGACATGAATGATGAGTTCTCAAGATTAACTACTTTGTTGATTTGCTCTACAACTATGAAGCAAAAGGGGAGAACCTTGTCCATGTCAAAGATAAATGGAATGGAACTGTCATATGAGACACACTGCACCCCACATGACACCTCAAATCTTAACCAAGATGCTTGGACTTGTTTTGTGTCTGCTAGGTCCAAGTTCTTTTACATGTTCAACCACAGTTAAATAGAATGCTTACCAATATTCTCTTTTTAGCTAGATATCTCTCTCACTTTCTGATAAGTTGTGTTTTTGACAAAGAAGAATTAAGGTGTGTGCTATCCAATGAAGTTCTCATGTTGCACATAACATACCTAATCGATCAAGCTTTAGGGTTTGTGTATTTATGTATTTGTAGTGTATTTTTTTATATGATGAAGTAATTTTGTGGAAAGAATAGACACAAACTTGTTCCCTTACATAGAATGACTCCACTTGGATTATTCAAGATTTCATGTGATTTTCTGATACAAAGGCCTCAAACAGGGAAGACAAATTCTTCCTGCACCCTAATATCTTCTTCCTGCACCCTAATATAAATTTTTAATTCCACAACTGACCCTATCCGGTTCATATAGGAAAAAAAATAAGAACCGGATGACACTCCCATCCGGTTCACATTTCAAAAAAAATGACAACCGGATGTTACCCCCATCCGGTTGTCATTTCAAAATAAAATGACAACCGGATGGCATCCCATCCGGATGTTATTTCAAAATAAAATAACAACCGGATAACACCCCTATCCGGTTGTCATTTCAAAATAAAATGACAACCGGATGGCACTCCCATTCGGTTGTCATTTAAAAAAAATCATTTTATTTGGAAATGACAACCGGATGGCATACTCATCCAGTTGTCATTTTGATTTTGAAATGACAACCGGATGGGGCTGCCATCCGGTTCTCATTTCCAAATCAAAATGAGAACCGGATGGAACCCATCCGGTTCTCATATATCAAATCGGAAAATTGTTCTGTTCATCGTCGACAACGCCTAAACCCCAAATCAACTACTCTAATCAGCAATATCACTTACTAATTGCTAATAAACACCAAAAATTACTTACTTATTGCTTGTTTTAAGGATTAATCAAAAATTTAGAAACAGATCTTAAAATAAAATCCGGATGGGATGTCATCCGGTTTTCTTTTTTTTACGTTATAAACCGGATGGGTGTGCTGGGGTATTTATGGAATTAAAATATTTGTATTAAGGTGCAGGAAGCGTGTATTAGGGTGCAGGAAGAATTTGTCATCAGGAAAAAAAACTGTATTTTAGTTTCAAATACAATAAAAAATATACAAGTAGTTGACCATGCAATTTATAAGATAAGGTTGATTAGGTAAAATGGTAGGCATAGTTTAGGTAAGGTTCATTAAGGAATATTTTAACCACAACACTTTTTTCAACTAAAAATTCAAAGTAGTGTAGAGGATAATAATTTTTTTCATACATGTGTTATGATATAAGAGGAGGGTATTGTTTAGACAGGGTTTAGGGTTTAAATAATTTATTGTTCGTGATTCAAATCAACAATTATCAGTATCTTCAAAAATAATTAAAATGAAATAAAGATTACCGTCAAATAAGCTTGATTATGTGCGAGTAATTTATCCTCTCTTTTTTTAATTTTGAAACTATAAAAATTTATTGGCAATTACTAAAATTAATGTAACTGCATACCTAACATTACACCAACATTGACGCATGAAAAGTAAAGGACAGCGGAATTCTACAAACATTAAAGACAACAACAGTTTTTAGTTTTACTTTATTTTATTCATGAGCAACAAAAAGTATAACTGGTTTGTAACCCATGGTGTAAATATATATATTTATAAAATTTGTAATTAAATAAAAACATTATACAAAATTAATTTAGTTGTTAAACAATTATTTTAACGATAATAAATTTAGTATACACACAATTTTAAAATGTTTTAACTGATTTAATTTAATATAAAAGATCATTAAACTATTTCATGCTCTTCTACCTGGAAATTGTTTTGTAACAATTTTCAATAAAACGTAAACGCGTAAAGATACCTGTGCTCCTCAATATTAAGAGAATGATAGGTAGAAGAAAAGGTAAAGCTTCAATTCATTCTTTCTTATTCTTTTGGAGACAATTATCTTCTTTCATCAACTTTAGAACATTTCAAAGAAAGAACTCACAATTTCCGTTTGAGTAAGCATGAAGCAACAATGATATTCATTTTTTTTTTTCATTGTTGCTGCCTAATATTCTGTGTGGAAATGGATTCTGTTTGCAGTTTGGTTTGATTGAGATGCCATTATTCTTCTTTTCTCTGGTAAATTTTGATATCTGTTGTACAACATAATCAACAGGATTCTTCATGGTTAATTGGATTGTGTCAGTTTTAGTGCTTGTGCTCCTTTTTTTGTTTTTTTCTTTCTTCTCATATTCTCCTCTATCCTTTGGCATGATCATGATGAAAGAAACATGGGTTTGATCAAACTTTGATAGATTCTGGGAGCTGTGATGAACCTTGTTCTTCATTGTCCATTAAGGGTTTGCTAGATATTGATCTTTTGTTGTACTTGCTTCAAAAGAGAATAAAGTTATGTTATTGATTTGATTCTATAATCTTCTCCTTGCTCCTGATTAAAATAATTATGAACTTATCCTGAATCATTTTTGGTTCTGCAAGGACACTACATATCAGTGTTGATGTAAGAATAATCTTTTTGTCCATGATTTTGAGTCATGGATGTAGACGAAGATTAAGGAATAACCTCATTCCATCCTGGAAAGATTTGTGGAAAATCCTTTTTAGTATCTTATTTGTGAACTGATTTCTTGAAATTATAACTGATTTGTGATTGGATGTAAATATAAGACTATTTTTCATTGATCAGCATGAGCAATAAATTGAGATTCTTTTGGTTATAGGTTGAATCAACATGAGCAACAAAAAAGATGGTCATTATGATGAGTCAAGTGACAGAGGTCTATTTTCACATTCAGGGTTTCCAACTGCACCTCCCTACCCTCCAACTGGGTACCCAGCACCAGGTTATCCTCCAGTAGTGTATCCCCCAACAGCCTACCCTTCACCAGCATATCCACCACCACCACCACCAGCAGGAGGGTATCCACCAGCATATCCACCAGCACCTGGAGCATATCCACCTTCTGGAGGGTATCCACCTAATGCTTATCCTCATCAAGGGTACTATCCACCAGCTTATCCTCCTGCACCTGGTTATCCACACGCTTTGCATCCACATTCTGCAGGTACACAGTTAAACAATATTGAGATTATATGTTTAGGGTACGAAAAATCTCAACTTTTTCCTCCGAACATACTTAAATAGGTACACAGTTAAACAATATTGAGATTATATGTTTAGGGTACGAAAAATCTCAACTTTTTCCTCCGAACATACTTAAATAGCTATCCTCTAATCATAAATTTATTAGAATTTACTATAACAAATATTTCAAATATCAACAAACCAATCATAAATTTATTAGAATTTACTATAACAAATATTTCAAATATCAACAAACCAGACACAAGAAATGGGAGGGAAAGAACATAGTAAACAAACTAAATTTAGGTAGAAAACTATATACTACACAACATTCAAATACCAACATAATTAGACAGCAATGTGAAAAGAACACAACTACAAGATTAAAGCCAACAAAACCACTGGAATCATGAAAGTACTAAAGAACCACAACACCAATAACAAAAGCTCAAAATTATAATAAAAACAAACAATGCCAATAATAAATCATTTGCAATAAACCATTGTAGGGGCTGCGCGAACGCAAGCCCCCTCTGCCACAAATTACGACGTAGGCTCTGTCACTTGGACAGACCTTAAAACAGCACCCCTTCTAAGTGCAATGAAGGTCACTGTTCTAGGACATGGGCCTCCATGATCACCCATTGACCCCGTCCAGGTAAGTATGTAACTGAACGCCACAAGCATTTGTTTTATAGCTCACACTCTTTACAATTCCATTGAATATCTCAATGTGGGACTTCGGTCGTGTCTGGGCTACAACATCTCTTGGGAAGAACTATCTTTTTTATTTGAGAAAACAAGTGAAGAAAACATAAATGTCATCAAAAATCTCTTTTTAATCCAGATGATTTTGACTTCTGCCATGGAATATTTGTCACTATAAAAGAAATCAGCCGAGAAAAGTTCAATTTGTGGGATATTCACACTGTCTAGTAAAATGTTTGGATTCGCGTCCAAAAACTACATCCAGCTACCATGAAGTCCTGCATGACAAAAAGGAAATATGGGAAGGCACAATGCTAGTTTGGTCCGAAATAGGATCCAAATAAACCAACCAGCTGATACAAACAGAGTAAAATTCCTGAAGTATTGAATTATGAAAAGAAAATTGTTGAATCAAACAATAGGACTGACATTATTCATTGGAAATTAAGATTATTCATTGGAAATTAAGGGAATTTTTCAGAAACTGAAGATTAATTAACTCCTATCAAGAAAAAATACACTCCTAACTTGAAAACTTGCCGAAGAAAATACAATTTCACAGAAGAGCTAAAATTGAAGTGAGTTCCTTCAAATATCCCAAGAATAATTATAACAGAAGCACCTACAAATAAAATTGAAGCACATTCAGCTCAAACCAAATTGAAGCACATTCAGCTCAAACCAGGATAGGAGGAGATAGAAAATAGGATTTTGAAGTAGATCCAGCTCAAACCAAGATAGGGGAAGATAGAAAATAAGATTTTCTTCTAAGAATAAAAGGGACCGCGCGAACGCAGGCCCCACTACCACAAATTATGACGTAGGCTCTGTCACTTGGACAGACCTTAGAACAGCACCCCTTCAAAGTGCAATGAAGGCCACTGCCATAGGACATGAGCCTTCATGATCACTCATTAACCCCGTCCAGGTAAGTATGTTCTCCAATGCTAAAAACGTGTATTTTATAGGTCATACTCTTTACTGCTCTATAGGATATCTTGATGTGGGACTTCAGTTGTTTGACTGCAAATTCTTCTAAGAAGAAGCTTGGTTATATGAAAAAACAAAATACAATAACGATCGAAACACAAAATGTCAAAATCATTTTTAGTCCAAATGGTTTCGACTTGAACTGCCATAGAACAGCTTTACAAATGAAACAAATCTGCAGAAAAGTTCAAATTGTGGGATTATAAACTCAGCTAAATATTTTAAGAAAAGACATTATTTTACTGTGTAACTAATTCAAAATGTCCAGTAAGAACATGTTTGGATTGGCATCCAAAAGCTGCATCTATCATAAAGTCTGCATCAAACAGTCCAATATATGTGAAGCTATAATGACTTGATCGGTCCAAAATAAACATGCAGCTAATACAAACCCACTAGGTTGTTGAAAAATTTGTTCAAGTAGTGAATTATGAAATGAAAATATAGAATGGTAGCCCTTTGTTGTTATTATATTGTGTGTTTTTCCCTGGTAAAGCAGGTATTTTTCCCAAATCAGTTACAAAATAAAAATGGTTTAATCAATTAAGCTAGCTCATTACTGACATACCTAGGTAAGATGGCTAGCATTACAACTGAACAAATTAGCGATGCTAACTAGACAATATCACAAAAATCCATATGCATTCACTTTGAAGAACAAAAAACTATCACAAATATGAATTTCAATAGAGATTAGTCTGCATGCATATTGTGATATATTACTACAAGCTTTCTTCAAAGATGATAAGTCAAATTATCAGAAGGGCTGTAAAATGTATTCAGGAGCCAATCTTGGTTAACATGGTATAACAATGTTTAACAAAATAGTATCCTATTCATACTAACAGACTGATAAAATATTGGAGATCTTATGTTCATAAAATTGTTAAGCAACAGACCAGCATACTTTAAGAATATTGATACTCAGCAATACACAAAACTGGGTTTTGACTCTCATAGTTCCCTGTTTGAACATATTTTAATTGTTATCACTATTTATTCACAAAACCAGGAAAAGCTTCTCAAAATTGGTCTACCTGTACTCCTTGTTTTGAATGTCTACTTGTTGTCACAGGTGACCAATTTTAGAACTAAGTAAACATATTAACTTTTGTCTTAACACTATAAATTTCTCAATAATTGACCCTATATAGAGGAAGATAAATTCACCTAGCTGTGTTTTCATCAAGTAGAATGTATTGATCAATTGACTGGTTTACCTATTTTATCTTTTCTAGTGTGATAATGTTTCTATTGTTTGTTGTTGGTAAGGTGTTCAATGCTGACCTTCTGATATGTAGGGCGTGGAGCTGGCATGGGAGGATTGTTGGCAGGTGGTGCTGCTGCCGCTGCTCTTGCTTATGGTGTTCACCATTTGGCTCATGGACATCATCATCACTATGGACATGGTGGTTACTTCGGTCACGGAAAGTTCAAGCATGGGAAATTTGGCAAACGTTGGAAGCATGGAAGGTTTGGATTTGGCCATGGTTGGAAAAGGTGGAAGTGATGAAGTGACCATGGTATTAAATATGTAATTCTGAGTGAGGTCAAGAATTTAGTTGTGGGGTGAATAATGTATACAACAACAGCATATTGCATGTTTGCAATCCCTACTTTATTCTGTGCATAGCAGTTCAGTAGTAGATTTGACAGATACTGTGAGGCATATATGAGCAGCTGCTTATTTACACACCTTTTTGTGAAAAAAATTAAATATCAGAAGTCCTTTGAGTTTTGTATTAAGGAACGTAAGAAAAGTTAATAATCATATCTCATAAATTGATGTTAGACTCTTATGATTGCTATAGAGAAAAAAAAAAGTCAATAAATCATATCTCATAAATTGATGTTAGACTCTTATGATTGCTATAGAGAAAAAAAAAAGTCACACTTAGCATTTTTGTTTCTAGACTACCCATAGAATTTGACAGTTTTGAATTACAAAATTTCAAGAGCTGCTCTTAAACAACCTGCAAATCTAAGTTTGTCTAGGCCTTCTAACATGTCATTTCCATTCCATCAATAGTAACATTGAAAATGATTTTAACTAGGTAAAGCTGTCACTAAATCTAGTTCTTTAATATTCAAGATTAACAAATTAGCAATGCTTAATGCCACAAATATTATCTAAGTTTGTCTAGGCCTTCTAACATGTCATTTCCATTCCATCAATGGTAACATTGAAAATGATTTTAACTAGGTAAAGCTGTCACTAAATCTAGTTCTTTAATATTCAAGATTAACGAATTGGCAATGCTTAATGCCACAAATATTATCTAAGTTTGTCTAGGCCTTCTAACATGTCATTTCCATTCCATCAATGGTAACATTGAAAATGATTTTAACCAGGTCATTTCCATTCCATCAATGGTAACATTGAAAATGATTTTAACCAGGTAAAGCTGTCACTAAATCTAGTTCTTGAATGCTTAATGCCACAAATATTGTAGCATCTATCATTGGTTTTACTTTACCATAGCCAAAACAGTACAACAGATCAGCATCACCATAATTTTAGTCAACAAAAAGAATATTAAAAACCCCACAGCTAGAAACAAGATGAATAAATATTGCAAGTATAAATAATAGCTAGAAAGTACAATAGTATAAATAGGTTAAACTGTTATTGGTAGGAGTATAAATAATAGCTGGAAAGTACAATAGTATAAATAGGTTAAACTGTTATTGGTAGGAGTATAAATAATAGCTAGAAAGTACAATAGTATAAATAGGTTAAACTGTTATCGGTAGGGGCTGCGCGAACGCAAGCCCCCTCTGCCACAAATTATGACGTAGGCTCTGTCACTTGGACAGACCTTAGAACAGCACCCCTTCTAAGTGCAATGAAGGTCACTGCTCTAGGCCATGGGCCTTCATGATCACCCATTGACCCCGTCCAGGTAAGTATGTTTCTCAATGCCACAAGCATTTCTTTTATAACTCATACTCTTTACAACTCCATTGAATATCTCGATGTGGGACTTGAGACTTATACACAGAGACTACAACTTCTTTTAGGAACAATTGTCAAAACAAAAAGAAACACAAGTGTCATCAAAATTATTTTTTAATCCAAATGATTTTGACTTGAACTGCCACAAAATGGTTGTAATTATAAAAAAAATCAGCAGAAAAGTTCAATTTATGGGATGATAAACTCAGTTATTGTGAAAGAAACTAATTCAAACTGTTCTGTAAGATGTTTCAATTGGCATCCCAAAACTACATTTTTGTCATAAAATCCTGCATCAAACAGAAGGAAATATGGAAAGTCATAGGCTTGTTTTTCTTTATTGTAGTGGTAACAGTCCAAACAGATCATTGACACAATGTATAATTTTATTATGCCAATATGCATTTTCTTAGAAATAGGAACCAAGTACAAAAAATGAAAACCTTTTTACCATCAATCGCATAGGTGGTACTTATATTCATGCCATATATTATTATATATTATTATTTATAATTTTGTTATGCCAATATGCATTTTATTAGGTGATACTTATATTCATGGCATATATTGTTATTATCATTATCCACCCAACCAACTTACCTGTGGCATATCATCTTAGAATGAAAACTTACCATTAGAGATTAACTACTAAAAAATATACTAAAGCTTATTTAAGGAATAGAATAGTAGGGGCTGCGCGGACGCAGGCCCCTCTACCACAAATTATGATGTAGGCTCTGTCACTAGAACAGACCTTAGATCAGCACCCCTTCAAAGTGCAATGAAGGTCACTGCTCTAGACCATGGGCCTTCGGGATAACCCATTGACCCCATCCAGGTAAGTATGTTGCTAATTGCTACAAGCATTCCTTTTATAACACATACTCTTTATAATTCCATTGGATATCTTGATGTGGGATTTCATACTTCTTTAGACTCAACCGACTGCAAGTTCCTCCTTTAAGGAAAGACTGTCTTTTTTATTATTTCAGAAACACAGTACTGAAGAGAACACAAATGTCATCAAAATCATTTTTTAATCAAAATGATTTTGACGTGAACTGTGACAGAATGGTTGTTTATATAAAAGAAATCAGCAGAAAAGTTCAGTTTGTGGGATAATAAACTCAGTTAAATTGAGGAAAAAAGGCATTACTTTGATATGACAACTAATTATTGTAAAGGAACTGCAGATACCTTCATAATACGGAAGTGTCAAGAGCCACTTTGAAGCACATCAGACTGTACAAATACCTGTCATAACACAGTAACACACGAGAATTTCAGTCACAAGCTCCACAAATTAGTAATAGAAATATTCAGAACCAAAAATATGAATCTAATAGCAAAAGGAAATAAAGAACCTCAACATTTTTGCAAGTCTCCTAATTTTATACTAAATAAAATGATCAAATTAAAAATGATACATGCATTGTCGTTATGCAAATGACTTTCCAAAAACAATATAGATGTGTATACAAATTGAGTCAAAAATAGAGTATATGATTGTTTTGTATACAAATTGATTCCACAATCTTTTATGACAGTGACTATCCACAAACAACATAAAAACACAAGAGGAGAGGGAAAGGGAAAAGGGGTCAAGGGGAAATTGGCAAAGAGATTTATTCATGTTCACTAAAACATTTGCATTGGCATAATTAATAATACATGGTGGGATAAGATCTTTCAATGTTTACAGTAGACGTAAAAAATACCATTCCATGCATTATTATGCCATTAAAGTAAAACAATATTTGCAAAATCTCAAGCATGTTGCTTATAATTGTCTTCTTCAAACTGGAAGATTAAAAGTAATATATATTACAAGTCAACTAATGTGTCAAGCATTTGCGCAGATTTGTATTTCTCAAAAAACGTAAGCTTTTTCATTATTATTTCCTTCAAAAATCATTAAAGAGTAACATATCTATCACAACAATTAAATAAATATTCATAGCTTGGTCCATCTTCAGTTTTTCTTTATGGGGCAAGCTCTTGTACACCAATGTAAAAAAGGTCTAAACTTGTAGAAATTAAAATAAGACAGTATAGTATAAGAAGAAAATTTCACAGAAGAAGAATATTCATCGTAGATGAACACGAATGAGATTTGCAATCATGCAGAAATATAACTGTCCCCCTGGCATTAAATTGTCCACTATAGAACCAACCAAAGGCTTCTGGAGAACTCTTCTTTTATGATGTCTTTTTTCTTGAAATGTGGGTCTGGACACTGCATGTGCAGGGTGAAATCATACGAGAGACATTAGTTGACTTGTAATATATGTTACATTTAATCTTCCAGTTTGAAGACAAATTATAAGCAAGATTTTGCAAATATTGTTTTACTTTAACGGCGTAATAATGCATGGAATGGTATTTTTTACCTCTACTAGTCAAAATATTGAAGTTCTTTATTTCTTTTTGCTATTAGATTCAAATTTTTGGTTCTGAATATTTCTCTTACTAATTTGTGGAGCTTGTGACTGAAGTTCTTGTTTGTTACTGTTTTACGACAGGTATTTGTACAGTCTGATGTCCTTCAAGTGGCACTTGACATGAGAAGTAACTGACAACAAAAGCAAATGTGGATGTCACCCCAAAAGTGCATCATACATTTGTGATATACAAAATATAATTTCTATGAGCTTCAGTTAATTGCAACAAGAAGAATACATATAAATACATATGCTAACAAGAAGATAGAAAATAAGTAAAAAGACTTTGACTAGAAATTCAATGTTATCTTTTGATATTCAAATGAAATGTATATATACAAAATATGCTTTCACACAATGACATTTGACTAGTCCTAGCCTAGTCCAACTTTGATTTGCCCCACATGCAGATCAGACATACAATTAAGCTCACTAGGAAAGGACTTCCAAAATGACATCAGTAGCAAAACTTGTTGATCCCCTAGAATCATTAGACTAAGGCTCTACCAACTGGTAGAGTCAGGTTCCTCATGCTTCTGCTGGAACCCATAACTCCCATCTTGTTGCAAACCCATGTCATAAACTTCAGAATCTGCACCTCTACCTCTTGGAGAACCATAATCCAAAGTCCTGTTACCAAACTTTCCTCTACTTTTGCCTCTAATGGAATTGCCCCCTCTCTGTTTCCTGACAGAACCAACTCCTCCTGAATAAGACTCATTAGACCCATCAGCATCCTTGGAGAAAACCCTTCTTCCACTCCCCCTACTCCTCAACCTGCCATCAAAACTTGCTCCATTCCTCCCAAAATTTGAAGAGGGAGGAGAATGTTCTCCATCATCAAACCTTCCATTTGCATTCCCCTGATAATTCAAAGAAGATCTACCAACATTATCAGACAAAACCCTCCTTCCATTTCCATTTCTTCTCAATCTACCATCACCCTCCACTCCATTCCTCCCATAACTCACCTGAGAAGATCGCACTCCATTGCTACCACCATCATCAGACAAAAACCTCCTCCCATTCCCATTCCTTCTTGATCTACCATCACCCTCCACTCCATTTCTACCAACATTATCAGCCAAAAACCTCCTCCTATTCCCATTCCTTCTCAAGCCATCATCACCCTTACCCTCCACTCCATTTCTCCCATAATTCACGTCAAAAGATGAAAACTCTCCATCATCATCAACATCCTCCAACAAAACCCCTTGTCCATCCCCATTTCCACTCAAATCCCCATCATACACAACTCCTTTCCTTCCATTTCCCACTTCACTTAAACCTTCACCAAACTCAAATCTCTTCCCCCCATTCCCCTTTTCACTCAACTTTCCACCAAACTCAATCTCCTTCCCCCCATTTCCCTCCTCACTCAACTTATCATCAAAAGCATTCCCCTTCACCAGCCCATACCCATCAACCCTTCTATAAGGCTTCACACTGTGCACCACCCCTTTGGGGAAAAACCTCGCAGATGGCAACTCATCAGGGGTCTCAAACAACACAGGCCCATCCCTCTCACTCCACATGTCAAACCCACCAGGCTTCTGAAACCTGTCGGCAAGAACCTTCACCTGCTCATCAGCTCCCACAGAGAACAGATTGGGAGCCACCACCGCTTTGTCCACCACCTCCCACGGCCGCTCCAGCTCCGACACCGCCGCCTTCAGCTCCGCCCGCTTCCGCATCTCATATATCTGCCGCTCCCGGCTCAGCCGCGCCTTCAGCAGCTGCTTCGCCTTCTTCGCCTGCATCCGCTTCCACACCCACTTCGACACGCCACCCGGGTACGTGCGGGGACCCCCACCCATGCGGATTACGGTGCTCGCACGTGCCGAACGATTGGGAAGAAATTGGAGGGTTTTGATGGGGTTGTGGAAAAAGGGGCATTGGGAAAATGAAAGGTGGTGGTGTTGAGGGAGTAAAAGATTCATCTTGGGTTCGGTTTCAAATACCCACAACAAAACCCAGAACAAATTTGTTAAAAAAATTAACTTTTTGATCTGAAAAGAAGAAAATTTTGAGAATTTGATGATTATTTGGAAGACACTGCAGTCACAAATCGCTAATCCTCGTCCATTCTTTCTCGTACAGTGTTGTGGTTCGCAGATATGGCTTATGTTTTGCAGTTGCAGGAAACTATAATATTTTGAAAAAGAAATGTCTTTTTTTTTTTTCTTATATCTTTTATGATTCTTGTGTTTGGTTTCTTTTTATGTTCTTTTACATGGAAATTTAAAAAGTAAAATAAAAGGATTATTGCTATTTAATTAATATAAAAAAGTTACGGTAATTGTAAAGCAGAACTAAGCTCTTGACTGAACTATGTATTTATAATTTTATTTTTAAATTAATATTTGTAAATCATGTAGTTAATAATGTGGAAAAAATAATGCTTTGTTAACTAAAATAATCCTTACAAAATCAAACTTTCCAAAAGATATATATTTTATATTTTAACTTATTGGACCTATTTGTTGTAAAAAAAACACTTATAGGGCCTATTTTAGACCCATATAAAAATGCTACATATGCAGAACTCGTTTTAATTTTTGAAACAGTTACACCGTAGTGAGATGAAAAATACTAAATGTTTTAAAACTGAAGGGGCTAATAATAATAGCAAAAAGAAGTTTAAAAAGTATCTTATTCTCTTAAAGTTGGAAATACTAACCTATTTTTTTGTTTTTATTTTAGTTTGATTTTTTTAACTAATGTTTGAGAGGTTTTATTTTAAATTTTTAAAATTATGTTCAATTAAACTGACCAGATAAAACAAGGTTTGAGAGAAAAAAATTCAACTAAAAGTGAGCAATCAAATTCCCATAAAAAATTTTGTGATAGTTCAAACTAATAACATGTTTACAAGAAAAAGAAAAATAAGGACATAAGATAAGTAATTAATGATTTGATTCCTAGTAATGCCAAATTAGATATAAAATAAATTATGTTAAAAGGGTAATACCCATAATGTTTTTAGAAATTATAAAATTTTGAAGCAAAATAATTTTTTTTTTCTTGTCTGTTTTATAATTTTTGTGTTTACTTTCGTACTTTATGTTGTTTTACAGTGGAAAAATCTAAAAATAAGTTTTGAGTATATGATATTCTAGAATTAATTTTAAATGTATTGCTACGAATAAGTTAGCATTATAAAAGTTAAGAAAGACTCAAATTGTTTAGATCACATATTTTTTAAAAGTTTATATGTCAAGTATTCATCACACCTTAAAAGTATATAATAAAGAAGTAGGTTTATGTGAATAAATGTGTTAACTTTATTTGGACCTCTTATATATGATTAAGTTCAAATTTGCTAATTGGCACAAAGAAATTTTAGGTTCCTTTTACAGTTTTTAATTTTTTTTTATTTTGTCATTGATTAATATAAATCCTTTAATTGGATGTTTTATATTTTATATTTTGTTTTTTATTAATATAAACCCTGAACTTTATTCGGAATTTTATATTTTGGCATTGTGAATGCTAGAGCCTCCATTTATGGAATCCTTGGCTTTCAAGTTTTACAAACGTTTTCTTTCTTTATTTTATAATATTTACTCCCTTAATTGAATCATTTTCCATTTCTATGCATATCAATGGTAATCTAACTGGATCATCAAAGCTTCTGATAATGTAGGTTAAGTATGTATTTTTTATAAATAGGTATATTTTTTTTACTTTCAAAACATATATTCATTCACTATTCTCTCTTCTCTTACCTTCTCTTATCATAGTTTTTTCGCTCTTATGAATTTGCTTACTATTTTTGTGATCATCAATATCACTTGATAAGTTCCTATTGTATCATGGGAGGCTTGTCCAATACATCATAGATAAATTCTTAAGGACAATATTCATCCATGTCTCGGGAAACCATTATTGTTCGTGTTCTCCATCGGAGGTTATAACAATCTTAAAGATTTGTGGTTGACAACATGGACATCGACACCAATTCTACACTAGAGAACTTAAACAGTGTTCCTCTAGCACATACCAACTTTACGAAAACCATTCCTAAATGTTTAGAAGATTGAAGTTTTCATTGGCAAAACTTTTGATGCTAATAAGAAATCCTGTCTCTGTTAGGCATGTATAGAGTTGTTGTCACTCTTATGACTTCCAAACCTAAATCCAACACTCTTGCAAAACACATCAAAGATTGGACCCATGCAAATAATATATGTCATCACACCTTGCTTAATGCATTATCTAATTATTTGTTCAATGAGTATTGCAAGTCAAAGATATTTGAGACTCTTTTATTCTCAAATACATTGTCAAAGATGACGTTAGACAAGGTTTGTTATCGAAAACCACTATGATGGGAGATAGTCAAAGATAAGGACATCAATATACAAATCAACAAATATCACAAGCTATTTGAAGATATTAAAGCACAAAACATACCCCTACTTGATGATTTCGTTTCGAAACTATTAATTGAAAATAATAACTAAAGCACAAACACAAACAAATGTTGCTATTAGATATGATCACTCATATCTCAATCAAATATACAAACAAGAAGGAATATACTGATGTAAGGGCTAAGACATTGTTCATTAACTCAAATACTGTAAAAGACAAACCAACTCAAAAAGATACGAGAAAAAAAAGTGATTAAAAAAAAAACAGATTAAAAATTTTATGTCCCAATGAATCTAATCTCACTTTCAAGAAGAAGGAAACTTGTTTTGTCTATACAAGGCCAAGTCATCATGCACCTCAATGCATGCATAGAGTCGAGAACATCAATCTTCCTATAACAAATATAACCAAAGGGAAAGATATAATTGTCATGGTTGTTTCGCAAGTGAACATTATAACCAATGTTAGTAGACGAGACACATCTATTGCAAATCGAAATGTGTTTTCTTCATACACTAATGTGAGAATAAAGAATAACAAATATATCTTCACAAATTATCACCTGTGTATCATTAAACAATAAATGTATAAATCTACAAAAAGTTTTAAAATAGAATTGAATTATCCCTTTTGACTTATATTTCACAACTCTCATATATAAATTTGACTTGTATTTGAGAACTCTCATAAATATTTTGAATGTATTATTTCCTTAATAATCTTATTTTTGGGTATTTTATATTTAATTTGAAGTATTTACATAATTATTTTCAATTTTGTCGTGCTCTTTTAAATTTCAAGAACAAAAACTAAATCTAACAAGTTTAAGTTAAAAACACCCCATTACCAATCACATATTAAACAATACATAAACATTATTTAAAAAATATATAATTAAAAACAAAAATTATACATTTTTTTGTGAATTCATAAATAATTATAGTTTATATATTTATAATTAGTTCATAAAATATAAATAAAAAAAATACAAAAATACAAGTGATTACTTAAATAACGATTTAGTAAAGAAATAACAATTTATTCGTGATCACGTCGTCAACCCAATAATTTTGAATGAAAACTCATATTCATGAATTCTTTAAAATAAAATAAGTTGTTCCACTTTGATGCAAGACCTCAATATTTATATTTTACCACAAAACTTATCTTATATCAAGGTGGAAAACCTAAAAATATACAGGAAACCATTTTGGTTAAAAAAAAAGACACATTTGCCATAAGTTTCCAAACAAACTTACATATGCTTAACTCCTCTTTAATAAGTGGTGTAGTTATAAAATTTTACTTATGGCCAAAGATAAAATGTAGAGAGTAATTTGCCAAAAGTACTAAGGTAAAAATTGTACTACAATATTGAGTACAACAATATTATGATGTACGGTGTCTAAAGTACCAAATGAAGTAGACTTCAACAATAGATTATGCTTTGATTTTAATTTTTCAATTGGTTATTGCATTTTCATAATTTTTTCTCACGCCTTTCACTAAAGTGAATGGCAAAAAATGACTTTTAAATCTGTCTATTTTCTAAAAAATAATATGAGATGTATTAAAAAAACTATTGAATTATATATTTTAAAAAATGAAAAAAAAGAAACGAAAATTATTGAATGTGGAATTAAAAATTAATTTTTATCTATTTTGGATTATTTATTTTTGTTAGTTCAAAATTTAACAAACCCTTAATTTTAATTATTGCAAAATAATTACTAATTTGTGTTAAAATAGAACAATGTCTCCACTCTTATAATTTCATTGATTTTGATTTCATTTATATACATATAAGTTTCAGCATTTATCTTTGAGACAAAAAAAATGCATACGATGAGTTCCAAAGCTTACATTTAAAAAAATAAAAATTATTGACGAAATAAATTTATTAGAAATATTCAAAATCTATCGTTAAATTGATTGTATATAAATTTATCGACGAATTTCTGAGTCCGTCGATAATTACTGACGAATTTCTAAATCTATTGGTAATTATCAATAACTTTAATATAAATCCGTCAGTAAATCTGTCAATAAATTTAGTAATAAATGATATTTTTTAATAAAATAGTCTATAATAATATTTTACTGATAGATAAAACTCTGTCGATAATTTAACTTTTTTTTGTAATATTACAAAAACTATATACATGTGAATATATACCAATATAATTTGATATAAGCTTAATTTATTACTGTTTTAGGGATAAGTAAATATTTTGTATATATTAATTCCTTTTATAAAAAAATGTTTCTAAGAGGATCTCATAATTCTTCACACTCAAATTTGAATTCTCATCTAATAAAGTTTTTTAAAAAGGTACACACTCTCTTGATTATTGTATTTGCTCATCCTGCAATGTATCATTTTTTTATATGAAAACGTGACAACAATAAAAAAAAGAAGACAATTTATTTGATGAATGACATTTAATATTCTATAAAGAAAGTATTAAATGTACTGAAACATTATTTTGGTCAAATGATGACTTTTAAAAAAGGAAGAAAATAACACAATAATCACAACAAATAGTTTTTTGAATGCATTACATATAAGTGAAGAAGAATAAAAACATTAAAAAGATGAAGTAAGAGAAAATGGAATATAACACTAAAAGCAACAAGTTATATTTTTCTTTAAACATCTATTTACAAACATTTTGTCTACTGTAGAAAGTCTCATTGGTGTAGATTCTAACTTAATTAGTAAATTTTATTTCAAACACAGGAACCTAAACTTGTATTGTGTTAACGAATACTTATGTTGTAAAACTTACAGAAGATTCTCAACTAAATCAATATAAACTTTATTGTTATCTTTATTTAATTTTGACAACTAATGTTTTTTTGTATCTTCCTTTAATTTTGACAACTAACCTGGAGTTGTGTTTTAAATGTTTGTAAACATTTAATTATCTTTTATTTTTAATTATTTATAAGATATCAAGTTATAAATTATTTGTTCACGTATTTTTTACAATTAAAATATTTTCTAAGACACAATTCTAACTAGTTTTTCTTGTATATTCTTTTTTATTTTATAATTCTGGAACACCCCTTATCAGATTTATGATTACATGGTAACATTTCGACACAATTAAAAATATATAGTGAAATCTTCATTTAGAAAACATAAAATTAAAAACCTTTTAGAATTTACTTTTTTTTTATTTTGTAAATTGACATCACAAGAAATATTTTTATTCAATATATAGTCAACCAAAAAATGAGACAAAAATATCAAATTCCTTAATATTTAACTAACCAAATTATTATCATCAAGATACAATTTCTTTAATAAGCTAAATTAGAAAATACAGGTAAAATGTTTTTTATTTATTTATCAAGACTAGCTTTACAAATGTTTCTCATCAAAATCAACTTCACAAAAATTGGTTAATTGGTCCATAAGTTATCTGGTTAACCTGAAAATAAAATAAAGATTTCTTAAAAAACATTCTAGCATTTTAAAAAGCTTTCAAGATAAAATATCTTGGAAGCTTTTAATTTTATGTTTCTGGAACAAATTCCATTTTAACTACTATAGACATGTCATTATGTAATAATAAATCTTTTTAGAATGAGTAATTTAAAATAATTAAAAAGTTAATTATAAATTATAAGTTTTGAAATATATCTCTTATAATATTTCTAAAGCATGTAATTTAAAAGTCTTTAATACTTTCTTAAGGATGTTGTATTTTTTTTTAAAAGTTATTTTTATCATTCTATTACAATGAGAGGTTTGAAAATAAATTATGAAAATAAAATATCCTTGACCCAATGGTACTTGTGTTAAAGACATTAGTTCCTGACCTAAAATGTTTTGTTTTTTCTTTCAAAATTTAATGACACAATTATACATAACAAATTTTTGTTTGGTACACAAATTATACATATAATGTCATGTTCGTTGCTTCTTTGGACCATGTTTGTGTTAAAGGCATGGTTTGAATTGAAACATAGCTTTCTTACGTAAAATATTAATTTTTTTTCCCAATTTTTTATGGCACAATGGTACATAGATAATTATTGTGATTTGGTCCATGAATTGTACATGGCATTTAAATTTAGAAAAATTGCTTGAATAATGGGACAATGATAATTTTCTTTCAAAAAATAATCCAACTTAAAACTAACCCAATTGGCTAATCCCATGAGGTTAAGAGTATTACTATTAACTAATCTTTATTTTATTTTTGAATAAAAAAGTATTATCTAAGTATTACATTATACAATAAGACTATGATTATGCACTTATTTTGACAACAAAATTTCAAAACAACACTATATTCTTTGTGGGAAATTAAAATTCATTTAAACAACTTGCAATTTAGATTTCAAAAGATTTTTTCAATGGTCATTAATAGAAGTCAAAACCAAACTCTCTTTCATTCAAGTTTATACCTACCAAAACCATATTTTATTGGCAGTCAAATTGTACACATTTTCAAAGAGTGGAGAACCAGAAGAAACCACTTCAAGATTTTGATTAATTAACTATTAAACATGGCAAATTAAATTTTATTTTCAGAAATTACTTTGTGTGTTAAGAGATAAATAATTTGCTTCTTTATCTTATTATTGTTTATTTATGGCAGAAATAACATCGTGCAGGAAAATAATTGGATTGCTTTGAAAAATGTGAAAGGATATTATTGTGCTACAAATCAACGCCATTGTTGTTGAAGTGCATCATCTTCTCATGCAACATTAGTAGTAAACAATTTCAAAAATATTTCTCAAAAATTTGTATGAGTTTTTTTTGGAAATACAGACTGTTAATTTTATTAAAATTTTATTTTTTTAATCACATTAAACACTTTAGTAAAAGTAATACTACTTTTTTTGGGTAAAAAATCATTTTAATTTAGGAAATTAAATTTGTACTTTTTTATAAAACATTTTGTGAGATACTTAATTAAAAAATTAAGAAAAATTATTTTATGATAGTGTTATATTTTAAAATTAAACTAAAAATGAGAAACAATATAACTTCTATCAATGGTTTATTGTTAGTTTTAACATATTTTAAAGAAAATCTGTGATAAAAATAATTTGGAAACGAGTCATAACTATATTTATTAATCTAAAATCACTTTTTGAAATCAAATTTTAGAACTTATCCCTTTTCTTTTTATTCTGTTTGTATATGCTTTCTAGTGAATTTCTTGTATATCGTGGGGTATATATTGAGTCATAATTGTATTTTAAAACAGAAAAATATATCTTAATCTCTTTCAAATTTTTGAAGTTTTAAATGTATATTTTTGACAAAAGAAGTAGTTTAAATAAATTTTTAAAAACTAAAATAGAATATTTGATAATTTTAGAAGAATAAAAAGTTATTTTATCCTCAAAAATAAATTTATTAAAAGGCCATCATTTCAGTGCAAGCAAAGTCAAACGAGACGTTACATTTGAATTCTAAAAGTTTACTTTCATCATTTTAAAATCTCCAAAATACTAAAAACAATATTATTTTCATATTAATTTCACACAAACCACAAATATTAATCTACAACAGTTCCAATATGTATTAAAAAATGACATTGTTAACTGTTATAAACAATAGATACACATAAATAAATAGTATATTGAACATTGCAATTTATATTTTTTTAATAAAACAAAATGAGCTTTGGTGTGATATACTTAAAAATGAATTAAAAAATATTGAGAAAAAGATGATTACAGAGATGAAGTGAGGCACATGCATCTGATAGCGATTCCTATCTTCATTTCTTATACTCTCTTTCCATTACAGCTGTATTCACGACTAGGTTATTCAATTTATTTATAAACTTTTAAATAAAAAATAAAATATAATTAGAATATAAATATTAATTTATAAATTAGTTTTGTAAAATTAAATTAAACTTAAAATTTACTTTTCAAAACAATTTATAATTTATTTAATCTATGAATAAATTATATATATATATATATATATATATATATATATATATATTTTAATATTTGTTTATACAGAGAAATTTTGTTGGAACATGTTTTAGCAAATTGTTCTACATAGTTATATAAGATAATGTTTTATATTTATTATTGTGACTCAATCTTCTAAATATAATGTCAGAGTCTTTCAAAAATCCAAGTTCCCAGTTATTCCTGTTCATACTTCATATACAAGCTTCTGGTTGTTGAACTATTCTTTTTAATATATTCAAAGTTTTTATCTTATTCCAAAGACAGCTGTTATGTTTTTAATTTTTAAGTCTAAAATGCTATAATATTGGTTTGGCAAGAAAAATTTCTTAAATTAATTAATTAATAGAGACAGGCTATAATTCAAGAAGCATCAAATTTAGGTATAAGATTTTTTTTTTTCAGATAGAAAAGCTCCTTTATTAAAATTTGGGAAGTTATTTATTATCTTTTTGTAGAGTAGAAAAAAAATTAAGGAGTTGAGAAATTGTGAGAAAATGTTTGTAATTTATAAATAAAGCTTTTAATTAAAAGAAGTGTTTGCAAACACATTATAAAGTTCACACAATAACATATTTTTACATTATGGCCTTTACTTGTAAAAAAAAAAACCCTAATTATCTTAATAAATGATATACTAATTTGATAGTTTAAAAGATTAATTTGAATCACAAATGAAGTAGGAGACAAATATAAAAGCTAAAAAGTTTAAAGGCTAAAGCTTACAAAAAAGATTAATTCTACACGTCATTTTAAGTAATCATATTTTCATCCTACTTTTATTAAAAATATAAATGGAGAAATTTATTTACAAAATGTTCCCTGCTTATTGTAAGAAATAATCACTTTATCTCTTTTTTTAAAAAAGTTTAAAATTTAAGAATACTAATTTATGACTTCATTGTATTTTTTGAGTTATCTAATAATTAGTTATCTTGGATTTAATTGATTTATAACCATTACAATGAAATAATTCTATCAATTTTTCTTTGTATAAAAATGTTTAAATTATTGTGAGTTTATGAAACACATAAAATAAGAAATGATTTTAAGAGAAAATAAATGTGAATAAAAATTATATTAAGAGTACAATTAGACATTGGAGTGTTATTTAAAAAAAGAACTAAACCTTAAATTCTTTTGTCAAAATTCCATAATCATGTACATTGGAATGTCATAAAAAGAAAGAAAAAACAAATGTGATTCCTTTACTTTCTCCGTCTGTTTCGTGAGAAATGGTGTAGAGATCATAATTTAGGAATTATTAAACTAATAATTATATTATTATATTCAATCTTTCTCTTCTTTTTCCTCTCTCTCTCTCTCATAACCAAAAACACAAAAGCATGCCACAGAAAATGCAGAGATTGTTCATTGAATTTTGGGAGATTACCCTCGTGATCTGTGCACAATCATCTTCTGCTTCATAATTTATGCCTTCTTCCCCCTTTTTCCTCTTTTCTTCCTTTCTTTGTTCAACACCCTTCTCTTAGGAACGGCCCTTTTCAAGTTTTGGGATTTGGAGGGGGCAAAAGGTGAGATTTTTCAGCTGGGTTTTGTGCGTGTCATGTTAAAAAACGTTTTTTTCTTTCTGGTTTTTTTTTGGTTTGTTTTATTTTGTTTTACTTTACCTTTTTTGCCTTCTGGGATTTCTTGTTATGCATGTAAAGCTGAGCCAGTGTGTTTTTTAAGGTTTAGTTCTTTGTGTGAAAGGTTGAGGGAGTTTGGTGCATTATGTGTGAACTAGGTGAGCTCAAGTTGGTTTTTTATCTGTGTAATGACTTTGACTTTTTGTTCTGTTCTGTTTCTTGTTCTTGAGCTCCACTGTTGCTTTTGTGTATTGCAAATTTGGACTTTGATGAGGGCGTTGTTGTGAGGTTTTCACATCATCACAATTGACTGCTTCTGTAACAGTTTTAAGTTCATTGCAAAAATTTCTCATGTGCTTGAGTTTGTGGTAATTGGTTTATTCAGTTCTGTCAGCTCAATTCCTTTGATCTATGGGGTGTTTGAGTTTGTGAGGTTGGTTATATACTTATACTGCTAACTTCTGACTCCACTTAAGAAGTCTCTTAATTGGAAAGTGCTTTTGGTTCCTGGAAATGCAAGCTATCTTAGATTGAAGAGAGAGATGTTGGGGGAATGAGTGTCACTGATATTTTAATATTATTCATAATAGATAGATAGGACTTGGTAGGTCTAATTGACTTTTGTGATTTTGTTCTGCTACTTGAAAAAGATTGGCATATTAACATGTGATTGTTGGGGCTTTGGTCAAAGATGAGGGTTGGCTCTTAACTTCCAGATGAGTTTGATTGAGCTAACCTGATCAGTTTTTTGATTCTGTTAATTTCCTTTCTTCTACCTAATTTGTCTTACTCATGATTTGGTTTGATCTATATCTTTGCTTAAAGTGAAAGAAAAAAGAAAATTTATCTGATTGGTGACCTAAAGAGATTGCTTGGTGTATGATCAGAATTTAGCCCCCTTGAAAAGCCAACTTATATTCCATCTTCTTTTGCTAAGAAATGAACCTTCCCTTGTTAGAGAATGGTATACTTGGTACAGTAATTTCATGCTGTTTTAAGAATTGAAATGCAAAGCTAATAAATACTACTTTTGTTCCTTTCATAGCAATCACTTTAACTGTCATTTGAATAAATGTTTTGAAATGATATCATTTTCCACAGCACTTTTGGCACGAAACAAAAATATCTTCTTTGAAAACTTTGGATTTGTTTCTCCTGCAGAAGACTCTAATGTATGAGCTACGTATTGAAGAACACACTAAACTTTTGCTGCCATTCAATGTCTTTAGTCTTTGATGGCATTTGGATCTTCTCTTTTGTGCTGCTGAACTTTCTTATCTTTTCTTTTTTTTACACTATTAAGTTCCTTGCACTTCAATTTTTTGTGTATGGTATACAGCCTCTTGGCTTTCACCTTTGTATTGTACATACTATGCAAGTTAAGAATTTCAACCTTGTCACCCTTGTTTTCTGTAATTAAATTAAATTTCAAACAAGACAGTGCATGCTTTATATATATATATATATTTTTTTTTTCCATGTTTCAGACCTGTAAGTCTTGGAGATACAAAGCCATTCATGTGCTATATAACAACCTACTCTTTTAGTAGAGTTTGTTTTAGTGTCTCGACCGAGAAAAAGTTGTTTTCTTGAGGTTTGTATACTTCTAAGGCATGAAACTGTTGAATGTAATTTTTTAAGAAAAGATAGCCTCCTTCTTTTGTAGGAAAAAATGATAAAGTGAATAACCAGAAAAGTAAACATGGGCACCTTCATCACGAGTAGAAAATTTCAAATCAAGCATTGCTAATACAAGTAAGGTTTGTACTTAAACATAAAACGGTTAAGTTGAAGTATAGTTTCTGAAAGGTATTCACTTGGAAAAATAGTCACATACTCATGATAAGTTTTTCATTTATTGGCTTAACAACTTATTTGCTGAGTGATTGAGATTGACATCTATATTGTGTAATAGTCCTGTGGCAATCTGTTATTTGGTTTGACTTTGATATAATGAAGAAATGTTTTAGCAATATATGTTGCTGCCCTTTTCCAATTTAGTTCATCAATGCAACAGTTCATTTTGACTTAAACCAATATGGGTGCACTTTTGTAAATAGGTTTTGTTCTAATTCTTTTGCTATACCTGTAAGGCATGGATGATATCCTTTTCTTAATTGCTACATTATTATAATCACTGTATAAGGCGTTTGTTGACTTTGTTCTGGCAATTTAACTACTTGATTTGTACATGCTGGTTTACATTTGGCATTAACCGATGATTTTTTATGACTTCAACTAGTAAGTTCAATAAAAAAAAAGTTCTTGTTTTCTTATAGAGCTTTATTTGAATGCAAACCATGAAGAAGTTAATAAACTTAAAAACTGGTTTTATTCTTATGTATGTTCTCATAGCACCTAAGCTATCATTAAATGAAATCTCTAGATCCAAGTAGAGTGTCTTCGTTTTGATATCAACATATAGTCTTGTGGAAATTGCACAACACAGTAAATCTTTACATACCATCATATTTTCTTCATTGTGCTATATTTCTTTTTTTCTTGGCTATGGCTTGTTATAAGGACATAAATTTGTACTATGTGATAAACTTTTTAATACTAATCAAACAAATGCATGCTTAACTTTGTCTTTACTACCTAATCCTTGTTTCTGTCACATGTTTCCCAGGGTATCTGAATTTTGTGAAATAGTGCTTTAAAAGCAATAATGAGGCTGCAGTTGTGACAAATATGGATCCTCAGGCCTTCATCAGGTTGTCAATAGGTTCTCTGGGGTTGCGATGCACTGGAATTGAACTGCACACTGGAAAATCTGGAATTCAAACACTCTCATTACCTTGTGTTTGTGAGATTCGGCTTCGAGGTTTTCCTGTTCAAACGTCTTCAGTCCCTGTGATATCATCTGCGGAAGTTACTCCTGACGCTCAGAACATTGCCTCTAGCTTTTACCTTGAGGAATCTGATTTAAAAGCATTGTTAGCTCCTGGATGCTTCTCCAACACTCATGGTTGTTTGGAGATTGCCGTGTTTTCGGGGAGGAAGGCATCCCATTGTGGAGTTGGCATCAAAAGGCAGCAAATAGGGATCTTTAGAATGCATGTCGGCCCCGAGTGGGGTGAAGGAAAGCCATTGATTCTTTTCAATGGTTGGATAGGTATTGGCAAGAACAAACAGGAGAATGGAAAGCCGGGTGCAGAGCTTCATTTAAAAGTGAAACTAGACCCTGACCCTAGATACGTATTCCAGTTTGAAGATATCACAACACTGAGTCCTCAGATAGTTCAACTGCAAGGATCTATCAAGCAGCCAATCTTCAGTTGCAAGTTTACTAAGGACAGGTGATATGAAATTTGCATTCTATTCTACTTCCAATCATGCTGACCCTTATGAGAAATCTTTACAAGTCATGATTTTGTTGTTCTCAAATAGCATGCAATTGAGTTTTAAAATTGTAATCAATATCACGTTTTACAAAGTTTTTCTTCAATCATTGTGAGATCATGGATGAGTCAAAATATCAACCATTGATTTCTTCATCAATGACTGAGATTTGTGTTACTTTGTCCTCTAAAGTGAATTAGAGGAGTCAAATCCGTTACATATACTTCTCTTTGCACCCTTAAGCACGGACAAAACACTTTTACCACTTATGTAGTTAACTAGTCTTATTCTGGAATGGAAGCTTAAATTATATAAGCCTTATCTTCATAAGAACTTGAATCCTGAGTTTTGGACCAAGGAATTAAAACACTGCCTCAAATCAGTATTTGAAATAGAAAATTGGTAGTGTGTTTTCGTTATTGTTTCCATCAGTTGGACCTGATATCTTAAGATGTGCAACGAGTCATCTAAACATTTGTTGTTAATAAAACTTTTGATAGTTATGGAATGACAGGGTTTCCCAGATTGACCCTTTGAGTGCATACTGGTCCGGCTCGACAACCGAGATTACTAACTTAGAGACAGAGAGGAGAGAAAGAAAGGGGTGGAAGGTGACCATACATGATCTCTCTGGCTCAGCTGTTGCTGCAGCCTTCATAACAACTCCCTTTGTTCCATCTTCAGGTTGTGATTGGGTTGCCAGATCCAACCCGGGGTCTTGGTTGATTGTTCGTCCCGACACCGGTAGATCCGAGAGCTGGCATCCGTGGGGAAAGCTCGAAGCGTGGCGCGAGCGCGGCATCAGAGACACTGTTTGCTGCAAGTTCCATCTGCTATGTGAAGCTCAAGAGGGGGGTGAATTTCTCATGTCTGAAATCCACATAAATGCTGAAAAGGGTGGAGAGTTTTTCATAGACACTGAGAAACATCTGAGAACTGCAACTACAGCAGCAAGTCCAATACCAAGTCCACAAAGTAGTGGAGACTTTGGTGCACTGAGTCCATTGGTTGGAGGTTTTGTCATGAGTTGCAGGATTCAAGGTGAAGGGAAGCAGAGTAAACCACTTGTCCAACTCGCGATGCGACACGTGACATGCGTGGAGGACGCCGCCATCTTCATGGCGCTTGCAGCAGCTGTGGACCTCAGTATCCTGGCGTGTAAACCTTTCAGGAGGAAGGTGAGGAGAGGGTTCTGGCATTCTATGTGAAGAACAAAGGCAAAATGTATGTGTAAGAACCATCATAACATAAATGTGAATGTTCTGCCTTTGTTTTTCTGCAATGCTTAGAAAAATGTACAGCTTAAGTTAGTGCCATGCATTGCTCTCTTGTGAATTCTTCAACATATTATTAGCATTGTGATGGCTGTGGCTACATGACACAATGCGGCCTTGTACAATTAAGGTGCACAAAACAATGTCAAGGTAATGAACTTTTCTAGAGTTGACCTCATTCTGAAAAGGGTTCTGTTTTTCATAGCTGTTCATGTCAAAATTTCATATATCTTTCTTTGCTTCAATGTGATTTGGGTTCAAGGTAGACCCTGTAAATGGTATATAGTGTTTTAATATTTCTAATAGTCTCACATTGCGTAGAAATTACTTAGAGTCGAAAGTAAAGATAATTTAATAATTTAAATGTCCATTTCTCTTTGGAAATCTTAAAGTATGCTTTCTAAATTACGTGATATCTACATTTATATTTTGTCCATATCCAATGAAGTTTCTGAACAGATTTTATGTTTTAATTCTTAGGATATATATTTAATTTTTTTATTACAATTCTTAGATACATATTTAAGTTTTTTTTATTACTTTGAATTTTTATAGAGAAGAGCTTAATTTTACACATCAAGTTAAAAGAATATACTTTAAATGATTAAAAGTTTTTGTTGATATAAGTAAGTTATTATTATTAAACTCAAAACTAAAGGAAATGCACATGTCAACATAGCTCCTTTTGTTCCATCTTATATTCGACATGTCAAAATATTGATTATGATAAAAAATTGTGTTTACAATATTATTTTCTGATAACCTGTATTTGATTATTTTTAAATTTATATTTAAATTTTTTAATCAAAATTGTTAAAATTGGGATTTTAAGAAATACATCAAAGAGTAAGATCCTAACTTTGTGCTTAAAATGTTTATATATAATACATGCACAAAATGTAACACACTACAAAAACTTCTAAATCACAATTAATAAACTTAAGTTCAAATTTCATAATCATAATAAATTACAAGTTTCGTAAAACATAAATTAATAGAATTAATATCGATAATTATATGCTACGTTTTATTTTGTTTTTTTATTACTGTTATTTAGTTTATTATATATAATGTGTTCACTATAAATACATAGTTTTAATGTTATAAATATAATTTAATTTAAGTTCACAATTATACAAAATTTACAATATGTATAATATCAATGTTAATATATATATCAAAACAAGTATTTTTACTTGATACAAGTGCATCATGATAGCAAATACATTATAGCAACATCTTCATGCAATGTCAAAGATTGGCATAAAACTGTAACAACAATTTAAAACCATATACATTGGAGTTTGTTCACGCACCTTCATAATTTATTCTCACTCCATAATATAAAAATTTAAAACTATACTTAGAATATATTATTCAAGGAAATTTTATATTTTACAATCTGAAATTATTCAGAATATATAATATAAAATTACTATATTGTATTATATAATTTAAAATTATATCCAAATTATGTTATTTAGAATTACGTCTGGTACGAAATTACAAATTTAGAATTATATTTTGGATTTTATAATTTTGTTTTAGACTACGTAGTTTTTTTTACTCCACAAACTAAAGTATTGTTTTTTATACATAATTTCAATGTTTTAGATTAAATAATTTAAGATATATCTATAATATATTATGGACATATTGATATTTTTATATTATAAGAATGTGTAAAGAAAGTATGCAGATGAAAGAAGAAAAAACAATATTTGGTTTGACTTGTAAAAGCAAATTTATTTCAAGATGAATAATTGGGTGCAGGACTAATTTTGTCTAAACAAACAGAAAACATGTAAAAAAATTTACCATGCAAAGAGAATAAATCTATGATTAACAAAAGTTTCAGGCAAAACTTTCAACAAGCATTTTAAGGTTAACATAGCATTTTATCCACAAACATTCATAATAGAACATTATTGTGTTATTTTCCAATAATTGACTCAACTTATAAAGTTACACATAACAAATTTAAATATTTTGCTAGTGTTGTACAAAATATATATATATATATATATATATATATATATATATATATATATATTATCTCTGTGTGTGTATTAATTTTGATGGAAATAAGTAAAATTTGGACATGTGAAATACTATAAATGGTGTAATTGATGATCATCATAGTTTGTAGGATTATTTCATACTCGTATATCAAAAACTGACAACTCATTGATGACTTGGAACAGATCAAATGGAGCATGTTTGGAAACATTTTAAATACCAGAATAAGAAAAATTGATTTATCAAATGTGACATTTTTATTTTCAAATTAACTTTTAATGACAAGTAAATATCATTTATATTATAATGTAATTAATTTTTTTAAGTTGTTTTTGTTTACAGTTAAATTTTACGTGAATAATTATCTCAGTTTACATTACAAATAATTTTAAGTAAAACTATAAAAATGTGAGATCCACATTAAACTCGTTAAAAGTTAGTTAAAAATCCAAATTGAGTTTTACTATTAAAATGAAGAAAATCCTATATCACACTTAGAAATTTAGAAAAACAAAAACAAAAACCCAAAAGCTTTACCATTATCCCGAGATTATCTTCAATACTAGAGAACTCATTTTATGTTCTTAAACATACTTTTCATGTTTTCAGAGCTTCATATAATTTATAAACTTTCGATTATTTTAACACTGATTGTATTTGCTGACAAATAAGAGAATGCGGAAAGAAACTAAAATTGAAAAGATATACGTGAAAATTTATATAATATATTATATATATCTTCTATATATTATATATGTTGATCTATAAGTTGACGTTAACTCATTTCTCTCCATGTAAAACAAGAAAATTGTGTTTTTAATTTACGAAACTCACGCAAATGAAAATGTCGTGAAATACACCATCTAATTTCAAAACTTGCATCTTCATTTTTCTTTTCTTTTCTAAACCATGATTTAGAAGTCTCAAACTTGTCAATTTTTAATATCCGAACAAAAGGAATTTTTTGTTTTCGTTTTGATCATAATTCTAGCAATTCAGACTAAATAATATTAGATGCATATATGGAATAAGTTTTCGAATATAATAAAATTATAGTTTTGGTTGAGCCAGTGTGGGGAGAATTTCTCTGTGGAACTCGTGGCCGAGCTGCAGGAAACAATTATGGTAGTAAAAAGCAATTGCCGAACTTAGAATCTTCTGGATGTAAATCTATGAACTCATTATACTCCAATATCTACTTTATTAAACATGATCAATCAAAACAGTTACAATGGTTAAAATGTTTCATTTCTAGGAATCTATTACAATAGACGAAAAGTAAATTTACAGTCACAGAATCAAATTTCAATTGGTTAGAGGGAAAAGATTTAATCATGCATAGAGGCATGTGAATAATCTATTAGCCAGCCATCCAAACTGTTGTACAGAAACTGGTACAGTTGCCCAAAATATGGACCAACATCTACTTCAGCTATACATACTAATCTACAACACTGTTTTACCATGTAGCAGAACCAAATGTTGCCCATAGTTCTGCACATGATTCTCCAAATTAAAGTTGTACAAATGTCCATGCCAAAGGTTTGGTTTTGCGCATGTATATATATTGTTATATCATATACGCACAGACCTGATCTAATGCACAACTCCATGCTCAGTAGTTATGAATGTTTCCTTTCCCATTTCCCTTCACGTCTGCTGTCTCTGTCCCTACGTTCTCCAACTTGCCTTGATTTGCTTCCTCTTGAACTGTGCCTCTGAGAAGCATATCCACTAGAAGGGCCTTCAAATGCTGATACTAATTCTGGATCTCCAATGCTGCTGGTGTCCCCTGAGTCCTTGCTTCCGTCAACATTTTCTTCGTACATGCTGCCCGTGTCATCCTGTCGGTCACGCGACTGCAAAATAGTAGGAAGTTGTCCTGTGAATGTCCGAGATCCTGAAAGAACTATAGTCGGTGAGGGTACAATTGATGAGGTGGTGGAAGGAATTTCAGGCTGTAAGCTTCCACTACTACCAACTCTAGTGCTCCCTTCATTACCAGATCTTCCATTTTCTCTTTCGCGGAATCTATCCCTCGGTCGACTGTAACAAGATGGGAAACCCACAAAACCATATGAAACAATTTATAATGCAAACCTCAAAACAAACAATGACTCAAGTATTTTAAGAAAAACACAACAAAAAGAAGAGGATATAATAGTAGCCTAGAGACCAACAGAAGAGGACTCAAACTTTTCAAAATGATTTTTGGACCATGGCATGGGCTTTTTCAGGTCAGGTCAAATTACAAGCCATTTCTACAGATAATTCTTCCTCTCCCCCCTGGAAAATAAATATAATTCATTAGGAAGGAAAAATAACCAAAGTTGAGGACGATATTCTTCGAAAGACAAACAAAACTTATAACACAACCAAAAAAGAGACAGGAAGGAAACCACCATCACTGTGCCAAAAGGCCCAAAATGCAGCTAGAAGTCCCCCTCCACCAATGGCATGATGGTAGACTAGAGACCAATATGATCACATCTCTTGCATCTGTTACTTTCCCTCTCATATGGCATCATCTTTCCTGACCTCTTCTGTCACTATTCTACCAATGAGTTTCCCCCTAAAAAATAGAACTCCAACTAGTCCCCTGTTTCATTGTGTCTACTCTTTCTAGCATGACTTCTATTTTGTTATGTCCTAATCCGGTTTGCCAGTCTAATTTGCTTGCCAATTTTTTTTGGTGAAATCTTACAGGTGCAGTCAATTTCTCCATTAACACATCATATGCTCACCACCTTTCAAAAAAATTGGCTACTCCAATAGTTAAACTTAGTTTCAAGTTTAAATATTTTGTCTGCAATAAGGTTTGAAGCTTCTAAAAGTAGTTTAGAGAAGGTAGTACCTCATTGCTTGCCAAGAAATTTCTCTCAAGCTAATGATCATTCCAACTATCTTCCTAACAATTTTCTCCAACTTGCCTTCAAAGATTGCTTTCAGTGGAGCTCAATTTTATGTTCTTATATTTATTTGTTGGGAAATGAATTATTTATTGTAACAAGTTTATAGCTTAGTGAGGTTCAACTTGAGGGGGACTGACAGAAAATGAGAAATATCTATCTTGTTATTTAAGAATATTTTAGATGATCTCTTCGGTTTCAACATCTCTTGCATCTATTTTTCTCACTTTCAACACCTTACATATTCTCTTTCCCATTCAAATTTTGAATCCTATCACTCTCACAAGTAAAATTTAAATGACTTTTTTTATAAAGCAGATCTTTAAGTCTAACTCAACTTTACTGTAAAGTGACATTTGCACCCAGTTATATACTATAATTTAACTATATTTCTAGTCGATGTGATATCTCCAACACTAAGAATTAAACATCTCAAGCATAGGAATTGATATTTGAGGGTGGTTGATAGCAAGCTAGTAGGGGGGTAACATGATAGAACTAACAAACTTTATTAGGATAGACTTTAGCACTATTTTAGAAAGAAACTTTAAGTCTAACTTAAAATCACTTATATATTATAATCTGATCATTTCCAACAGATCGTGAACCAACTAACTCAAAAAGTCAACACACATTCTTTGACCACTTTGACATTGAGGCTTTAAAACCATGACACCAACTCTTTCAAAAGTTTGAGCTATTAGTTGAAAAGGCTCATGAAGGGTTTTATAACAAACAGTTAAGAGATATAAATTAATCTTTAGCTTATGATTTATGGCCAAGTGCTCATCCTTGCCACCACCTTCCTATATTCTCCAAGTTTCCTCAACTTGGTTCCCCTTCAACAATTCTTCGGCATCCAAATCCACTAGCCTGACCATCACTACAAAACTGTTGATACCCATGGAAACCTTGCTTCCATCCACATTTTCCTCATATGTGCAAACACTATCATCCTGTTGAAAATACAACTGTAAGATTGTAAACAGCTGGCCTGAAACTCTACTGTATCCAGAAAGAACTATAGTTGGTGAACTAGAGGAAGGTATTTCACGTTGTACGCTTCCACTACCAGCTCTTACTCCCTTTACTACCAGATCCTCAATTTTCTCTTCCATGAAATCTATTCCTAGGGTTACTACAGAACAAGAAACCCACAAAATTCCATGAAGCAAATAGAAAACCATGGAAAAGCACAAAAATCCATCTGTTCCTTCCAACAGAGTAGAGGAAGAAACTAATTTAAAACCAGAGCATTACAAGGATGAAGTTCCACAGAACAGAGTATAAGCGTAACTGATATAACAGCTTACCTACTGTGACTGGAGGATGAAAAATCACGCCGAGAAGGTCGAAGTCCTGATTCTGCTTGCTCTATTTCGCGCTGAAGTTCTCTCTGCATATATACGAAGAGGTAAAATTATTTCAAAAGCCCTGTGCAGAAAAATATACAACTCATGATGCAAATTTTTACTTCTGCTACTTTCTTTGATTAAGGAAAGGAAGAAATATGCATATACATATATATAATCATATAACAGCCTCCTAGAACTGAAAAAGACAAGCAGAATGGAATTCAACAATCCACTAGCAGGATCCTTAAGGATTGCTATAGGGAATACTGTTCCTCTATGAGAGATTTAACAAACATATCGCACAACAGCACATATTGTTATATGGATGCTATTTAACACTGGTCTCTTCATTAATTTGGTATCTAGAATTCCTCCCATGGTAATCTGAGGAAGTTCATGTAGAGCAACTACCTAAATTTGCTGCCTAGGAGGGGTCTGCATTTGCGGGCAAATTCAATAAATCTTTATATAGCTTAAAGTTGCGGTCCCTAAACTTTGTTTTTTGTTCTCAGCATTGTCAGTCTTAGAGAAACTGAACTGATGAAATTTTATTAAATCTTAGTGCAAATGATAATAGGAGTACACCAAGAATATAGACTCTGCACCGCTAGGAATCTGTGTGCTACCATTTAGCACCTGTGTGCTACCGCTTAGCACCGTTTCACTAATGTAACTACTACTAAGCATCATTTAGCTATTGCTAGCAATAGCGAACAGCTGCAACAGAATGACATTTGTACAAACGGACAGCTGAACAGCTTTACAAACTAACTAACTTATTTCTACTGACAGTCAGTGAAATGTAGTGTTAAGATGTTCCACATTGTCTAGGAAGACCCGGAATGCTTCTCATAAACTTGGACAATCCTCGTCCCTTGAGTTAACTTTAGTAGTGTGAGTTTGGCCCAACTTGTTCCTAATATGGTATCATACATGGCTTATCCACTCTTAATGTTGCGGGATGGCTAACGTTCAATGTGTGTTAAGATATCCCATTTTGTTCAAGAATATGGCTAGAATACTTCTTATTAGACTTGGACAGTTCTCATCCCTCGAGCCAGCTTTTGGGAGTGAGATAAGCCTAGTCAGTTTCTAATGCCTAGCAACACTAAATGAAGTTTGATTATTCTATTTTATAGTGATATTTGTCGGGAAGTAACCCTCACGAAAAGAGAAATGCATTCCGTTTTATAATTGGGTTAATGCAATGCGGGTCTCACTGTGAATGGGGATCAGGAATAATCAAGCAACTCTACATATATCTTGAAATTATTACAAGGAAGGACCGAGCACATTAAGATTTCCTGCGAGACCGAACAGGTGATTCAGTAGTTGAGCCCAGACAAATTGTAGCGGCATTTAAATTCTAATGACTGATCAGGACAGATGTTTACTAAATGGTCCTTGGCTCAGTTATGTTTGAAACTACATGCCAGCTTCAATAGTCTCTCTAGAATACTATGTTTAGAAGTCTTAATGTGCTGGATTAGTTAGTACTAGTAAATGGTAATACTACACTAATACTACTACACTAATACTTGAAATAACTTCTTAGTTTAAATAATTGTATGAAATCAGTATCAGCATTATAAGTTAAACAACACATTTCACAATAACAACTCCTGTGTGGGATTACCTGTGTTTGCTTCTCCTTCTCCATATCAAGATTGTGACGCAATTCCTTTGTTTTAGCACGCTCTATTTCTAGCAATCTCTGTCTTTCCAGCTCTTTTTCCATTTCAACCGTTCTTTCCCTATTGAATAGTTATAAAAGCTTCCAGTAAAAATATCAAAAACAGTATATATCAAACACCAAGATACTCAATAAGAGCTAAAACCTATCAAGTTCTTGCAGAAGTTCTGCTTCCCGTAGAGCTGCTTCTTCCAAATGCTTTTGACGGGCATGTCTCATAAGTAGTTTCTTTTGCCTACGGGCTACAATATCTTCCTTAAGCTTGGACTTCTCTCTGATAACAACATAATAAGCACAATTTTCAAACACTTTGTCACATTCCTCAACAGCATAAATGGTTAAAATTTAAAAAAAAAAATAAAAGTGAAAGCGTGAAAGAAAAGGTAACATTTAACACACACACGCCAAAAACCGGCAGTAAACCCATACTAAGCTGCCAATGATTACAACTGATCATAAAATGGTTCATCCTTAAAGACTTGCAAACCCTCTGAATCAAACCATCAAGAAGAAAACGCAGCAACAGGATGATTTACAGAATAGCTCATACATAAAAGCATGCAAACCCTCTAAATAAAGCCATGGAAGAGACAACATTTCAAATATGAAAGTCAAAGTGAGTAAATCAGGTTCTATTTTCCACAGGGTTTCTACAATTAGCATTCTTTTCCAAGTGGATGTTTACTACTAGTTGAAGGAGAAAACTACAATCACTTACAGGGAACGGATGCACTCTCTGATTTGCTGAAGCCTAGACACATCCTTTTTGTTGGCTGAAAAGTTCAAATTTATAAATCAAATTTGAAGCACGGTGGAGGATTTTCAGTGACTATTACAGTGAAGAAGTTACAAGACAACAAAAACCAAGTGTACGAAGACTTCTGTGTCACTTGGTTATAAAAATCAACATGTACTAGACCAAAATGTACTTACAGGGTAGACCTGGAATCTGATTCCATTCTTTGGAATCCTCCATTCTTCCTGGTAATGCATGCTCCTTCTGTATAATGTCTAGCTCCAACTCAGCTTCCTCAAGTTCCTAGAAAATACTCAATGATACGTAACTAATCATATAGATAACATGCATTTAATTAATGATTGCACATACCATCTCATCTTGCTCGATTTTCCGTGAGAATAAATCAAAGTATGAGTGCACTGCTGTTAAGTTGCCAAGTACCTGTTGCAAACTAAATATATTAAGAAAATGTGACATAAAACAGTTTTAGAAAATTTGGCTACTATGACAAACCAGAATGCTTAACAGCTGAAAATAATATAAATGCATGACCAACTCACATAGATTTAGTATAAATAGATTGCAATATTTCGTTGCCTTATTGAAAAAAGTATAATCTTTTCACTACGTGTTCACGAGACTCTTGCATGAATCAGAACTTCTACACACAACAGCAGTGCAAGTTTAATTGTGCTTCTAAGTTTACAAAAGGTTTATATCTGTTTAGTTGAATTTTAAAAGCATAAGATTAGTAATACATGCAGCCAAATCTTTATTATAGAAGGAAAATGTCTGAAAGTCATGTTAAACATAACTAAATCTCACAAAATTGGCTTGTAAAGTAAGGTTTGCATCACTTATATACTATAATTTCACCATATCTATAATCAAAGCGGGATCTCCAACAATATGTTCATTGTGCAAACAGTCTATTTATCATATATCAGGGAACAATAGAATCAATCATAAATGCATACAAATAAATCAAATCCCTAAATTGTGGTAAATGCATCCCTAATTTATAGTAATAGCTATTTACATATTTAACACGTGTTAAATGTTAAATATGCTATCATACACATCCAAATCAACACAAAGAAAAGTAGTTTTGGTTTATACACTTGGAGTCCACAAACTGGGATAGGACTAAATATTAAGTGCCAAACCATTATCAGCAGCAACAAAATTTGGACTTTCCTGAAAATTGAAAAGATGATATGGTTGCCTTAAGTATATTACATTATTACCTGGATAATAGATTCACGTGTACTAGCAAAGTCTGGGTCATACTGCTTTGAGGAATTCGAAGAAAGTACTTCTTTCAGGGCCTTGCATAGAAGCATAATTTAAGAATTCATTATGGGATAAGATAAAACAAGACACAAAATTATGCTTTGGACAGGAAAAATATTTAATGATTTTTTGTTTAAGATGGCAAGAATGACTAGTTTCATTATAGAAGATACCTCTTTGGCTTCATCTCCTTCATCCCTCAATCTACACAGGACTTGACATGTCCTCTTTTCGAGGTCTCCGAGCTTGCCATCTAGAAAAGTTAGAAGATGTATAACATAATCCAAAATATTAGTATGCCCATTTCATACAGATAGCAAGGATAATGATCAATACCATGTTTTGTAGACCCCAAAGTTTCAATATTTTCCCATAAATTTTGTGGAATCAAAGAAATATCTTCAGCTGGTGAGTACAAGCAGGCATAAGCAATAAGTGCTAATGAAAGTTGCAGGATAGGACCATCTTGAGATGGTTGTGCATTACACAAACAACATATGCCATCAGCTGCCACAAGAAAAGACTGCAAGTGATGGCGCTCAGCAAATGGAATGTAATTTGAAAGAAGTGCCATTGCATGAACCCTTAAATGCAATGACACATCAGATGAGGCCAGTACAACAACTTCATCCCAAGTACTAGAAACCAGACGAGATAAGACATAATCAGGAATAGATACAACTAACTTATTTGGAATGAAGTCAGAGCAAATTTTTGAATTCATCACAGCTCTTTCTCCATTCGTACACTGGCCAAGAAGTATCCCCAAATGCTTCACTGCTATAATACGTTGCTCAGGTTCTGCATGGACTAGCAGAGTACAAAATAGGTCTATAAGAGGAACTTCACTTTCTGGACTGTTATAGATGCCTCTAGCAATTAAAGAAGTTAACCACTTATCGCTCTGCAAACGCCAAGAGATTTTTGGCGCACTGCAAGAAACATTCTTTATTGTGGAACATATCACGCCTACCACACCATCCAGGAAAAAGCTATATGGTACACCAAGTAAACAATCAAGCATCAAGCAAGAAACTTCCCAGCAGCTGCTTTCTTGAAGCATAACAGTCAATTCACAAAGGCCTTGAAGACCTATTCTCCAATGAAGTGTGAACATGTCAGATGATTTAGTTGAAGAATTTTGATCATCTTCATCTTTATGAAACTTTTGAGAAACTGATGTCAAACATTTTGAAAAGACAAAGCATTCAACTGATGCTATCGATAGTTTTCTACTTATCTGATGATGAAGATTCCAACAGCGCTCAATAGCTGGAGTAAGCTCTGATATGAGACCCTCTATGTCCTTAGAAAATCCTTCTAAATAATCAGAAGGTAAATCACAATGACCAACATCAACAATAGAGTTGTTACTCTCTACATTATGAACATCATTTTCACACACAATGAGACAGACGTCACTAAGAAACCATGAATTTGGTTTTAAGTTATCTTCAGAAAGTCCATCACCATTTGCATGAGGATAAGGGGGTAGCTGAAGGGGAATCACACCAAATTCCTTTAATTTATTCACTAATAGTAATTTGCAATTATCCATAACACATTGAAATGCACTGATATAATCAAAGAAAGATGTTGTAGGGGCAAAAGCAGCAAAGTTAGCCAGATTTAATATAGATTGCAAAAACTCCCTCCTATATTGGATAGATAAATCAGGAAAGATTGAAGCCAAAATAAAAATAGCCAGTGCTGTATTGTATCCTTTATCTTCAGAACCATGCTCGACCTCACTCTTCTGTTTTATTTTCATGAGAAGAGTGTTGAAGCACAACTCTTCAAAGTTCAGGCAAGAATCACCATCCAATAACTTTTCATCATGAGAAATCTTGGACAAAGAATAAGAAATGATAGGCTTCAACAAACGCAAAACAGAATCAAGAAATGACACATCACAGTATGTAGAACTTGAGAGTGACACAAGTACTTGAACTAGTTTGGGAGCCTCAGGAACCATAGCTTCCATGTGTTCAACTATAATAGCTTCAAGTATATAAAGGATTATTGCTCTGGCATTCTTTGCATTATAACCTTTTAAATGATCACTTCCAATAGAAGAAACAAAAGAAAATGGCCACGAACACAACTCCGAAAACCAACACAAAACATCAGGCACCAGAGTGGAAGAAACAGATCTCAACTGCAAACCAACAGCTTCTAAAATGGCTTCTCCAAAAGATTTGAATTGCCTTTTCATATTAGGAAAGAACTTCCAGATCTCCGGATATATTGCACAAAAAGATCGGTCCTCATCACAATGATTACCTCGGTCAAACTCTCTTGTAGCAGGAGAACTGTTTTCAACCCGTGAATCTTCAATTTTTACCTCTTCATACTTTTTACTGACAACATCATCAACAACAGCTAGGTCATCAGCAAAAATGGAAAGTAAATATGTCAGCTGAGACAGATCAAATGCAAGGAAAATGTGGTCTTTCAAATACTCTTTTGCATTACGAGATATTGCCATCCAACCAAGAAATCTAACCAAAGGGTATGAAGAACCAGAAAAATGAGAAATTCTCTGCATCCATGCTGAAGAAGGGATTAAATTTCCACATAAGTAATTATTTTGTATATTAGTTCCAAAATTTTGCTCTTCACCTCCACCACTTGCAGCGATCACTAATCTCTGTAGCAGTAACCAACGTCGCTCTACCCCTTGCATTCTTTCCTTTGTCAAATACAAGCTACTTTCCTTCAGCTGGTGATGAAAAGATGCCAGCAACCTGTTCAAGTCTTCAGCATATTTTATAATGATATCAATTACATGTTCTGGAGGACAATATAATTTGGTGCCAGTGTGCAAAAAGTACACAAGACTCTGCAGGAGAATTTCGTGCATTGAGATTTGGTCTCCCTGCAGCCGTTGGATCAAAAAATTACATAGCAGGGCTTGGTTTTGTCGGACCAAGGTTAGAGCATCAGCATATTGTACATCCACGGGAGACAGTTTTATAACCTGTTCATCAAAACCTTCAGCAGAATAAGGACCAATTTCTCCATCAGATATTCTTAAATTATATTTCCTGTCCAATTCAGCAGCCTCAAGCAGTATCTGAAAAACAAGTTTATCTCTTTTTCTCTCCATACGTGCAATAGTTTCTAAATTAGGTTTATTCTTTCCAGAAGTCCTTTTCACTTTAACTATATCACGAGGCTGCACCGTTTTACATTCATTAATGTTCAAAAAGTCAGTAAGTTTTGAAGAGGGTCCAATAGATAAAATAAAATAAGGATTTACATGACACTCTGCGGCTAACAACAGAGCATCAATGGCGGCATCATGGCTTTCAATAGTGACATCACTCTGAGAATGCAAATCTAAAGCCAAGCGTCTAAACTCAGAAGCACGAAGTTCACAATCATGATGGTTCAGAAGTTGGAAATAATCTGCCTGCAGGTTGAAGTATTCAAAACCAAGGCCAGCATCCAAGATATTAGTAAGAAAATGATGGGTGGAGTGTTTCTCAGTCCCATTTTTTGGTTCCAGGCTCATATCCCCAATGCTAGAAACAGAGCTATTTTGCTTAGGAACATTGGAGAAATTTGTCAATGTCATACTCTGCAGTTCTGGTGGGGAAAAAAGTAGACTACGATCTTCAGCAGAATCAGATTTACCTGCATTTTCTGAAACATCTGTTCTTCCGTCAGAGTCCTCTTGACCATTTGACTTAGAAAAAGTACCTCCACCACTGAGGCCAGAGGAAATAGGTGAAATAGATGCAGTTTCATGATCAGTTGGTCGTAAAACCGACTTGCAAAGGTCAATATCAGGTGGCAAAAACATGTGTGGTTCCAATATTGATAGAAGCACGCTGCAGATAAAAAGTAAACGTGTAAAACAAAAGAAATCTGCTTAGTTTCTAACCATTTTTTATTGTTGAACTTGGTACATCCATGGAATGGACAATAAACTTGTAATGATAGTTTTCAGTCATTATTAAAAATGAACTATAATAGTCGCAAAGAGATCCAAATGCATTTTATTTGGGCATTGAAGATTTTTATCTAAATTATGATAAGTTCTCTATCTAGCTGATACACACACATGAAAGTTTTAAAAGAAATTTAATCCTAATTCTAGATTGCATCATGTGTACCCATATATATATATACATGTATAAAAGCTATCATTTATTAATGGGAATAAGCTACAAAACATAAAATATTTACTTTTTTTTTCATGTAAACAGATATAAAAGATAAGCTACAAGATAAAATTATCAGCCCAAAATATCAGCTATATTTTCTACAATACAGCAAACATAGACAGTGACGTCATACCTAGGAGCCACAAATCCATGCCTCCATTCTGACTCCAAAGAAGGCAGAACAGCTGGCTTTCGTACGGCAGTACGGATGATATTTAGAGCAATTGTACAGTTACGTTCCTGCTTTTCTGGAAATGAAGAAGCTAAATCTCCAAATGCTATTTTGCTTTTTGATACAGCAATGGCAGGATCAAGAAAAGGTTCCAGCATCTCCACAAGAAAGAGGATTCTGTGTTTAACTTCCTGGAAAAGACATTAAATAGTTGTTTAATAGGCTTTTTTTGGATCAGCGAATAGTTTTAACATCAGTTGGCTCTTCTTTTTTGTTTGTTAGGAAAAATGAAAAGCAACATCTTCACAGATAAAGAGCTTAATCTTTTGTCGCCAGCAAATCAATGAGGACATAATGTAAAGATATTGAAATAAAAGGCAAGACTTATTTACCAACGAGATGTTTATACTCCTTACAACTATCTGTTGGAGTCTACAGAGAATAGAGAGGATTGAGAATTGAAGCAAGAAAATTTGATTTCTCATTCCATTTAGAATTCTGTTACAACAAATATTATTTTGGTACAGGTAGTTTGATCTACAAGGAAAAGAAACAGTTACAGCCAGCAATCACAAACAAGCTGGCTCACTGAACTAACTGTTTGCCTACAAGGCACAGAAACAGTTACTGCAAGTGTCACATATCAGCTGGCTGGACCAAACTAACTGAACTAACTCAGTACAAAATTCACACTCAACGGTAGCTTGGTTAAGACATCACAGACATTGAGTTACCAATACCATTATATAACGTGGATACACCTTTATGTAACTACTTTTTGTGTCATTTTTTAATCAGACAATTTTATCCTTACAAATCTATACGATTATAAAGGGGATACACTCTTTTGTAACTACCTTTGGTGTCTTTTTTTTAATTAGACAATTTTATCCTTTAACAAATAATCTATGCCATTATAATACTGTTAGGAACCTTCACAAAGAAAGTAAAATGCAGAAAAGAAATTCTAGGGACAGTCCCCTCAGAACTGTATTACTTCTCACAAAACTTCCAAACCAAGGTTTACAAACGAAAATACTTCCTTTCACAAAGGGCATTCCCTGTTACAAAACATCAATACTCCTTCCTCATCTACCACATAAAAAAGAAAATATAGACTTCCTAAAAGAAAGTCTCAGTCCCCTTCCTGCACCAGCTGTTACCAGCTAACTAACTTTTTTTCTTCTATAATAAAATTTCGACACCCTCTCATTATTCCCCTTTCTATCAGATACACCTTTTTGTAACTAGTTTTTGTGTCATTCTTTAATTAGATAATTTTATCCATTAACAAATCCATACCTTTATATAAAGAAGAAACACCCTTTTGTAACCACGTTTGGTGTCATTTTTTAATTAGACAACTTTATCTTTATATATAGAGTATGCTTCTTCATATACATAGCACATTAATTTGGCATTGAAACTTCATATATATACAACAACATCAATAAGAAGATAAGAAAGGAGAGGAAAAGATAAAATTCTTATTCTCATATGGAGCAAGTTAAGTACCTTATATTTTCCTAGTATGTCATCCATATGCCCCGACAATGCTAGCACAATATATTTCAAGGCAGCACGAGCACGAACAAGTGAATTGTGAGCATCCTGACAGACATGACAGTTTCTTAATTTGAAACCATAACAAGAATACGGAGAATGATGGTGCATTGAACAAACTTTCTAACATTTAGCAATCTAAAATCATTCAACAAATGCACAGTTCGAAAGCTCATGTTAAAAAGACATGAATATACAACGCAAAGATATGTGTGCATAAAGACGGAGTTCAATTCACCTTATTATCAGAAAACATCGTTTCCAATAAGCTGAGCAGAAATAATTATCAGTGATTGTGAAATACATTACGTAAGCAAGAACAACAGCTGTACCTGAATTATGCCCAAAAGATCCTCCAAAAGCTCCAACGCAAGATCAACCTGGCAACAGAGGCCCATAGATGACGAAGAAAAAACATATTTATAAAAAAAATTGACATTATAACTTCTTGTCACACCATTTAAGCTGGTTAGCAAAAATTAGTTCCATAATTAATAACACTCGCATTAACCAAAATGGCTGAACAATGTATTTCATAAAGAAAAAATAGCAATTAATGTAAGAACAGATATGCTGATTGTGAGTAAGAACCAGAGCATGCCCGACAAGGACAGACCAAACTTCAACAGTTTTTTGTATTATAATAATGGTAATACATGAACTATGTAAGAAAATAAAAAATTATTTTATTCATAACAGCCGCACCAATTACATTATCATCGTCTCTATTTGTAATAATCAAAACCTTTAAAATAAGGAAATAACAATATGTTGAAATGAATAGGAAGATTCTGAAAATATTTTTTCCTAATTAATATGGAGATTTGGGAATATTGTTATCCTAATAATATGTTATGTACGACAGTTATGATGAAGATACAATACAATATTGGATCAAAATAATGGATAATGACAAAAATATTGCTGAAAATATCACAGGTTACAAATAAGAAGGTTCAATCATACCTTTGCAATCACCTGAGTCATCCATGGCGATAGCACACCAGAACACAGATCAATCAGTACACATGCAGCCCTAGCCTAAAAGAAAGTAAAGATCCAAATCAGCTGATGACCCAGAAGAGCAAATTATTTCAATCGAACTTGAAATTCTGTGACGTTGGTTAATATCACCATGGATGTGCAAGCACTTTCATCCATTTTTTTAATTTATACTAGCAAAAAACTACACAAAAGAAGAGTTGCAACAGTGCAAAATTTTCTTATCCTAAATTTCTAGTCAGCTATTCAAGAATTTGTCCTTCTTAATTAATCTAGTCCTTTTTCTTCATATCCCGTAGGCATTCTTCAGGGTTTCCCAACACGTGCTTTGTAGTTTCTCTTTACCATGAGTGTGACCCTCCAATTGTTTGTTCTCACATCGACTAGGTATATGATCAAATTATAGTATGTAAACCTCACATCGTAAGTCAGTTTTGTGAGATTAAGTAAGGCCTCATACACACTTTTTATACACACTTTTTAAGATCACATAATGGGATGTGTTGCACATCTCGTATCAACAAAAGATATCTCCAAATTACAATATATAAGTGAAAGCAAAACTCATCTTGCAAGCTGATTTTCGGAGGTTGAATTAGGCCTAAAAAAACAATAGTTTTAAGAATGACTATTTGTTGGAGATCACACATCGACTCATTAACTAAAAGTATGGTCTGACAAATGTTGGTTTGGTGGTTTTAAAAGCATTTCATTAAAACAGAAGCTGATTTCACTAAAGGGATTGTGCATCTTTGCTTTACTATGTTTACTTTTTCTCTGTAGGTTTATTTCTTTCTTGTAATCTTACGGATGTTTTTTTTCTTGTATCAACAGAAAACTTAATCCAACCTACAGTAAACTGTTTCTACATCAAAATAAAAGAGAATAAAAAAGCATATAGTTGAAAAAGATAAATACAATTACCGGCTCAAAAATCAAGCAGAAGGAGACATACTTTTCATGAGAAAAACAAGATTCTAGCTTAATAATAAGAAATAGTTGGTTGACTAACATGAGATGGTGAGTAGGATGACAAATAACCAGCACAAGCATGAACAAGCGAACGATACGTGGCTGATGTTGCTGTAGCAACAATCTGCACATATAATACACATAATCAAGAGAAGAAAACTTTAAGATGCCACAACGTACTCAATTTAAACATCTTGGCAGTTGAGTCTATAAATGCCTTTGTAATATAACCTGAGATAAAGCCTGTTGAACAATAGGTTGTTTCCACTGAGAAAATGTATCATCCACAACATCAAAAGAATTGCTCACCCATGGGCGCAGAGCTACAGTAACAGAAGCAGAAGCCAAACATTGAACAAAGCAATTCTACAATAGCCATTGTCACAACTATGACAAACTTCTTTTTAAACAATCTAAAACAATGTGATTTTTTATGTCAAAATGTAAAACCGCATTTAGGCTCAAATATAGGAACTAAAAGTGCAATGAAGTCAAACTCGAATTTGCTTCCCTCAAATAGGGGAAAAAGGTCATGACAAGATTTCCATTTCAAAATTTTCAGTATTGTAATGCCTTCCTTATACAGTGAATCTGTTACCAAACCCAAGCACAAGTTATTAGAAACACTTAACCTGGCAGCAGAGCTTGTATAAGTGGCAGTGCAGCCCAAAGGTCTGAAGATCTGTCTGCCAACTTGCTGCAAAGGACAGGCTGTAAACTGCAGTGTTAAACAATGTACACAACTAGTGCAAATTATGACAATATAATCAACACCAAGAAATTATATATCATTTTATTGAGAAAACCTGTGATGCACAAGAATAAAGGACATGTAAGATCCCTTCTTCCACTACCCCCATATCTAATAAGTTAAGATAGCTGCAATCCCATTGCTCATCTGGCATCCGGAACTCGTCTCCAAACAGGTTTGAGTAATCAACTAAAGTGAAAGGACTAGACAGTTCCAAATTTAATTTATCTTCCAGAAGAGAAGTTGCTTCATCTTGAGGGTTTGATACATCAAGATCAGTGTCAGGATTTATGAGCTTGTACATAATTTTAGATGCCTGAAATAAACGTAAGTGTATGCCAGAAGAACGCATTAGCAACAATGAATTGAACACAGATAAGAAAACAAAAACATAGATTTTTGGTCAAAAGTAAAAGAGCATTTGAACTAGATCATGTCTCCCTGCATTGCATGTAAACTTTCTTTTTTTACATTAATTATTTCAATATTAATTAGGTTAATGTAATTTGTTTTTATAATATGAATTGTGAAATTTATTAATTATGATAGTAATAGATTGATATTGTTCATGATATTATGTATTAAAAATTAAATATTATAACTTGTTAAAACAAGACTAACGTGCAAACTTAATTCTAAGACATTTATTCAATATCAGTTTTATTATTATTCAAATGGTTGAAACATATCATATAAGTTATAGAAATTAAGAAACAAAATAATTCAGAGATTTATTTAATATCTGAAAAGAATTAATAAATCAAATTAATCCTTAAGTCAATGTTCAGATGATACAATTCATAATTTAGTTTAAGGTATAAAAAAATTATGTTTACAATAAGAAAGAAAGTAATATAATAAAATATCTAATGTTGGTGATAATAAAAAATTTGATATTATTTTACAACAAAAATAGGATATTATAATATTATTTTAGTATTACTCCTATTCTTTTGTTGTGGTATCATACTATAATATTTTGATGATAAAACATAAAAGAGAATAATATTATAACAGTAAAAATTAAAACAAAAAAAAAAGAAAGTGGAAGACTGCCAGAAAGATGTAGTACAGATTGCTCACATTTTATTACAATATAGATTCTACATTATATATTTTAATATAACAAACTTCAATTATTCGTTTTCAAATATTAAATAATTCACATTTTAATAAAACAAACTTCAATAATTCTTTTAAAAATTTCAAGCATAAAAAAATCTTTTAAAACTAAAAAATAATAATTTCTGTTTCTTAAAAAGTTACTTATAGACTTATTTAACATAATTTTTTATTATGATAATTACAAAAAACATTAATACATAGTTTATAAAGAAATTATATTTATCTAACCTTATAAATAGAATGATTCCTAATATGTACTTTAAAGTTTAATAACATAAAAATAAAAAGAATTATATTAATTGTGAATAAATAATCACAGTATTACCTTAAGATAAATAATGACAATATAACTGCAATAAATTATTATTTGGAAGTAATAAAATGTTTTTATACAATTTTAATAATACTTTTGGTGTATATAATTTATAATAATATTTATAAATAAATGAGAAAGATAAAAGGAACTGTAGACATGATATTATTCTTATTCTTATAGATAAAAAAACACTTATGTCTCAGGCGAGAGTACTATAGATGATGTTAAGCAGATTTTATTAACAGTATATGTGCAGATAAACAACTATGGATAAAATGGGTGAGGTAAATACCATTCTACAAACAGAGCCCAGATCAGAATATTTATATGCCTTTCTCAGAAGCACAAAAATTGCATCTGGCCTAAAAACTATGGAGCGGTATGGAGATAAAATTAAAGGTGATGCACTTCGTGATCTCCTTGGCTGCATGAAGAAAGAAATAAGGTTAATGGATAGAGGGGTCATACATGTGGAATGACCATCACTAAAAAATAAGAGTAAATACTATCAAGCAAGTAGAAGAGAAAAAATACGGATTGGATTTCAGAAATTAAAATGGCTGGAGTTAAAAAAGAAAAAGTCTGCATTAACCAAGAAAATATCATATTTAAAAATTACTTCCTCCCGCAGAAATATATTGTAAGAAATCAATAAATGTCAAACTAAATAAAATTAAGCACGGAAACATTGACTTTACTTGGATAATTTAGAATACGTAAGCCTGACGTGTGCTGATGGTTAATTATACAAGATTCCAGTATCAGATATAAAATAAATAGAGCCTCATGACGGCGCTTTAGCACCTCTGGAGACCTAAAGGAAAATGATTTTGAAGGTTATATGGACCTTTGGAGACCTAAAAGGAAGTTACTTCTAGGGTCACAGGAGCCAGGAAGGTGATCATTCTCTCATTTTTTACTATGGAAATAGTCAAAATTATTGTGTAAAAAATCAAAGAAAGGAAAACCATGATGTGGCACAAATAATAAACCCTAGGGGAATGTACCTCGAAGTTAGAGGAAACTGTTAGTATTGGTGACAGTTGACTGCTTTTAGAGACATCAAGCTCAGTGATATTGCCTGGAGGTTTTGAATTTGTCCTGTAATTAACAAAATATAACATTCATGCACATGCACACAGAAAAAAAAAATATGTAATAAAGAAATTCAGGTAACTTATACATACTGGGTCTACGTTTAGCAATCGAATCCAAACCATTTTTCAACCAAGAACCACAGGAATTAGTTTTCCAAAATAAGCCCAAGAACAACGCAAATCTATATGTATAGTGGGCTACCCGGATCAATTAACAACATTGAATTATATCAAAAAAGATATTATCAATAAAACCATTACAACTATAGCCTCTTTCAAAGGTTTCCACCAAAACTTTAGGTGTTCCTGCTCTGTCCATTTGACTGGAAGTATCAAACTATCTTTTTTTATCCCCTTGCTGGCCTTTATGGGATGTTTCTTGTGCGACCAAACCACTAAAAAGCAAGTCTTTGCATTCCCCTCAACTGATGCTACTCCAACTTCTTCCCAAACACATTCATTAAAAACTGAAATTTTCTAATATGTTTCTTATCCACCTTTATTTTGCATATCTGCTACATAATTTTTAGATCTTTTAGCAGTTTGCCGCCCAAAATCAAATGGCTTAGTTTTCAAGATGAAAACTGGTAAAATTTACAGTGTAAGAATGAAGCAGAATACATAAAGGATCACTTCAATATGAAGGTATACCATTTGAATATCTAACAAATAACAATCCGTCAGTTTATTTTACTGAAAATCTTTTGTTTGAAATTATGTTTTTTCTTATTGAAAAAATATTAGAGATCACAATTTCCAATTAGAGAAAAATAATTGTACAGTGGAGAAGATATAAAAAGCAAACAAACCTTTCATTTACCACATGAAGAATAGGATAAAGAGGACCAGCAAGCATGGCAAGAAATCGTAGGTTAGATTCAGGATTATCTGGGAAGCTGGCAAGGTCTGTCTGCAGTTTTACATACAATGCTGAATGACCAAAACAAAAATATGGACAAACCAAAGAGAAAAAAAGGAGGAATCCTGAATGAAGTCATGAAAGCAAAAATGTTTGGATCTACCTCTAATTGTGGAAGAAATACAAGCAACCGACTTGTCACATCTTGCAACAACTGTAAACTATGAAACATCAGAAAGGAAAGAATGATAATAGAATAAATAAACTACATAATAATCATGCTAATGGCACCAAGGTAATCCACCTGGAGATGAATATCATGAGGATCCTGTTTGTGAGATAAAATATGAGGTAGCAAATAATTAGCAACTGGTTGAAATTCAGCCTCAAGACCAGCCACAGAAACTCCTATTAGCTGCAAGACACAGATGACAAAATCAAGCTAAGTTGGCAACAAAATGAACCTTTTTTTTTAATAAAAAGAAAATTGTGTTAAAAAGAGAAAGAGAGAAGAGTACACAATCATGGGAAAACAATATTAAGGTGGTTTGAGTTAGTGTCAGGGCTTAGGATTAACTTCCACAAGAGTCGGGTGGGGTCGGTGGGTATCCCTCAAATCGACATATTCATCTATTCTAAGTGTCTTCTTAACTGCAGACAGATGGAAATACCGTTTAAGTATTTGGGTATAACAGTGGGGAGTAACCATAGAAGATCTGAATTCTGGATTCCAATTGTTGATAAAATAAGACTAAGATTGTCGAGATGGAAGGGCAGAATGCTTTCGATGTCAGGTAGAATTTGCTTAATTAAGTCAATCATTAATTCCTTGCCCCTGTACTACTTCTCTTTCTTTAAAGCACCGTTGCAGTATGTAATTTGATTAGGAGAATTCAAACTAAATTCTTATGGGGTTGGGGTAGTGAAGGAAGGAAGATTGCTTGGGTGAATTGGAAAACGGTTTGCAGTCCAGTTGAAGTTGGGGGATTGGGGATCAAAGATATTGCGTGTTTCAACGATGCGCTGCTAGCTAAGTGGAAATGGAGGTTAGGAAATATGGGGGAGGGGTTGTGGAGAGAAATATTGACTTCTAAGTATGGAGATTGGAGGAATATGAATGAAAATAAGGTTCAGAGAAAGCAGTCTTCGTGGTGGCAGGACTTGTGCCGAGTATGTGGGAATGAACAAGATAACTGGTTTGACAGTCGAATGCAATGGACTTTGGGAGATGGGCGAAATGTTAAATTTTGAGAGGATAGGTGGGTAGATGATAAAGTGTTGAAAGAAGAATTTCCGAGGTTGTTTAGTATTTCACAGAATAAAGACAGTGAGGTGTATGATCTCGTGGATTGGAGACAGTTGAAGTGGAAGGTGTACAAGTTGGAATTTAAGTTGGAGAAAAGAGAGGTTTGAGTGGGAAAAACAGTTAGAAGAGCAACTTTTGAATCTGATATCAAGTGTCCAATGGAATAGGGAAGGTTAGAACAGGTTGAAGTGGGTGGGGATGACCAACAGGTATACACAGTCAAGTCGGGGTATAGTATACTAAATAGGGAGGAACAAATGTTGAGTGTAGAAAGTTTCAAGTTGCTTTGGAGTTTAAAGACAGTGTCGTTGGCATTAGTGTGTGTATGGAGATTAATATGGGACAAGTTGCCTACGAGAGTTAACTTGGTACGAAGGGCAGTACATTTGGGGTGTAATCTATGCCCTTTGTGCCGAGAAGATGTAGAAAGTGCCCAACACCTGTTCTGTACGTATAAGGTTACTTAAAAAGTTTGGGATTCGTGTGAGAAGTGGATAGGGAGGGCTACAGTTGACACGAGTCCATTCCTATCCATTTTCAAAGTTTACATCTAACGGATCAAAGATAAAGTGTAAACAAAGCTTGGAAAGGGATGTGGGTAGCTGTAGTGACAGAAATTTGGAAACATAGAAATAAAGTAGTGTTCAGAGGAGGGGTAGTAGATGAGGTGGAAGTCTTTTGTCTAGCACAATTAAAGGGTTGGGAATGGTTCAGACATAGAATGTCGAGAACATTGTTCTCCTATTCGGATTGGTACTTTGTCCCAGTTAAGTGTTTGCAATCAGTGAAGTAGGTAACTAGTACGTGGTCTTAGGGATCTAGATAGAGTGTAAGAATTTCATTTTGTTGTAGGTATATATACTTGAGAAGGAGGTTGAGACTTACAAAAATATAACATCGAAGTGACTATTGAGTCCTGGATATAATATTTATGGAGGAAGCACAGGAGTTCAATGGACAAAGTGTGGGGTACTATATATTATAATATATATTTGAGGATTTAACTTGTCACTATTGTATAGCTTTTGTACATGCATTATTTTTACAATCTATCTTGAAAGGAATGTAATAGAGTCTATTCTATGTATGAATACATCTGGGGCTAAGAAGGGATCAAAGTACTATGATTAGGGTGTATAAGGGTTGGACTACCCCTGAAATGGCCTAATTAATCTAAATTTATTTATTGTTGGTTGTTCAAAAAAAAAAGAAACACAATCATGGAGGACACAGAAGTAGATAAAAAAACCAATAAAGAAACATAAGTTCCTACAAGTCAATCAATGTAGAACGGTTGTGACTGTGACGAGCAAAAAGTGAAAGACTCTATTAAAGATGTGTTATACAAAAAGCCTTTTGGTATACAATTGTGCTACTGTGGGACAGGATAGTTTAGAAGAGATTTTCAAGAAAATGCTCACGGAACATTAGGTAGGCGTCAACAGAAAATCTTTGGGAGAGTTTGAAGTGCAGCTTTGCGTAAATTAGCTTTAAATAGTTTCTTTTCAGCTTATATTCTTCAGGAGTTGGCTCTGTCTTGTATCTTTTCCTTCTCTCCCCAACAAAATACACAAAAATTAAGAAATTTAAAAGTACAAATCAAAAAGGTGGAGCATCTAGCATTCAGGCTCTTAAGTTATAAATAGCAGAAACACAAGCATGATAGTGCTTGTGTGTCCACATTTCTGTCATGATGTCCTATTTTATTGCTCTAAATTATATAAATTCGCTATAGTTTACAAATGCTGCAATCTACAATTTAAGAAATTAATGAAATTCCATTGATAAAGAAGGAATTGTAAAAAATGAGAATGAAAAGGTTTTATCCATGTGAGAGAAGAAAGAAGATACTGAATATATCGAATGGGAGGGATACAGAGGAGAGAGAATATATAGGGAACACCAATATGTGAGAGTCTTGTTACACAAACCAAGATGAAATAGATTTAGGGAACAAATTGTATGGACAATTACTTTTAAATTGTTCTACTTTTTTCTGTCAAAACCATGATGAGAAGAGAAACCGAGTAGGAATATAATGAATTCCGTTGTGGATACACCCGAGTATTCGTATTTATAATGAAGAGATACGATAATAATGAACAAAATCAATACCTAATAATAGAAAATATTAGAATTGTTTTGGCTGTTATACAATATTTGAAAGATAATATCTAAAAAATGTATATACCACAGAGGTTATTCCTTTGATATATTGTTATAACTACGCATCTAACTACCTAATTAACCAAATGGCCTAAAAGTAAATAAAGAACAATATCTAACAAATGTATAGGATTTAACTCTATATTCTAGAATAATAACAAATGATCCGAACAGAAATGGTAAAGCTATATTGTAAAATACCTGAACAAAGAAAATGGCAATGGGATTTCCACGCAAACAAGATATCCTCACATATCGGCATGGAGTGTAATTGGTAGGGTAGATCATGTCACGTCTAGGTGCTTCACAACGTGGGCGAACTTTTTGAAATGTCTCTGGCTGGGAAGCCAATATGAAAGGAATCAACAAAGCATAGGGACACAGTGTTATTCATCTTGTAATAAGCATAATTTAAAGCAAAAATATACCATGTCTAATTGCAGAGGAATAACACAGCATCACTGTCAAAACAAGGAATTGAAGGAGCACAGTCTAACATTATAAGTGCATTTTTTTTATTAAAAGTCTGACAAAAACAACTCAGCATTCAGTTGAAAATAAAGTGGCATCCACATGAAGTGAGACTGAAAAATTATACCGCCATCCTACTTACAGACAAGTTGTTGGACTAACTGCTAGCCAACATTATTGTTTCCAATCCAATCAATTAATTTAACAAATTCATTTTGTTGAATATAACGGGTTTAGCCCATGTTCTCTGTTATTTTGTTACTATTTCTGTTATTTTTATCATTTATAAATAAACATCCCTTTATGTGTATTTACACACAAGGGAATTAATCCTATACCTATTTCTCTATTTTAATATGGTATCTAGAGCTTAGGGTTAGGGTTAAATTTTTCCGGTGAACCCACTGTTCACCGTGTCATTCAAGTGCCTCTGTCGCCGCTGCCGCCGCCGCCGCAGCCGCAGCCGCCGATTGGGTCGGTGACACCACCATCAGAAGCGTCTCATCCAGGCGATTACTGTGCCTTTGGAATCGCGTCAATCGGAGCACCGACGCGCCTGCAGTGACCGTTTTAATTCCGGTCACCGTCACCGCTGCCGCCGCGCGTGGCGGCGCGTCCGGCGACTTTTCCGGTGGCGATTACCGCCGTTGTGATCGCCGTCGTGCAAGCATTCTGGATCTGTCCTTATTATTTTGATCGGAGCACGTTTGATTTTTTGCGTTTTTTCTCTCTCCTCCATGGATTCTTCAGCAACTACCAACGCCTCCTCTACTTTTCCTATACCGGAGCACTATACTAATTATGTCAATGTTCATTTGTCAATTGACAAATTAGATGGTAAAAATTATGATACTTGGGTTTCGGATATTAGGTTATGGCTTAAGAGTCAAGGCTACGTTAATCATCTTACAATGTTTGTTGCTAATGTTCCTGAGAATGAGGTTTCTCGTTGGTTGAAAATTGATGCTCAATTATGCATGGTTCTCAAATCGACCATTCACTCGTATTTGAAACAAATTTTTCGCTCTTATGAGACGTGTTCAGAAATTTGGGAGCATGCCAAATTATTATATACCAATGATACTCAACGTCTTTATGGAGTATGTCAAAATCTCCTTCATGTTGTTGCTTC